>RRZU011002663.1_pt1 | contig 22497 bp, 22 predicted proteins | sample 2165561 | NCBI WGS metagenome assembly RRZU01 (sample SAMN10456909, study PRJNA506462) | wastewater metagenome | isolation source: wastewater sludge | place: USA: Moscow, Idaho | reverse complement strand
TCGTGGAGGAGAATCGCGAGGGCGTATTGTCCGGCTGCTTCATAAGCACTTGCGAGATTATGGCGGCTGGCTAGAGTGCCATAGTGGTTTGGTCCCAGGACCCGGGCGGTAACGTCCACAAACTCAGCGAGTTCGATCGCCCCGTTGGGGTAGACGAGCTGATTGGACTGGTATATCGCTGAGGCGGCCAGACTTAAGATCGCTGGTGACTCGGCCCATGCGTGGGAGTTTGGCTGGGCAAGTATGGACAACAACTGTGTGGCTAGAAGCGCTAGCGTCTCGCGTTGGGTTGGGTATCCGCCGGCGTCCAGCTTGGCGGAGCACAAGACGCGGAGTGCGGCCTCCTGGGGCGCTGAGGAGGAGCCGCCGCAATCTAGGTCCTCGCGGATCACTTGGCTTTGCAGCCGATGGAGTGCCACCAGGGACCCATCCTCGGACAACGTCAGGATCGAGTTCTCCAGCAGCGCTCCCACCGCCGTGCGTGCGCTTCGCGTGTCTTCGGTGGCGTGCATGACCCATGCGCGCGGCACCCCGGAATCGGCCAACAGTGTCATCGCGGCCAAGATGGCGCTGGCCGCGTCTGCCGCGGATGGGCCGTGGTCGTCGGCGATGCGTTGAACGGCTTTAGTGTAGGCCAGGTGGAGGGCCGCCCCGACCTTGCTGGGGTAGGGCTCGCCACGGCTGCGGAGCATCACGCCGTCGAGTGGTTGTTGGGCCAACTCTTCCTGGTAGGAAGTGAAATCCAGACCCCAGAGCCGGATCCCAGCAGCAGCCTGGGTGAGGGCTACGGGCAGGCGTCCTAGATCCTCGGCCAGGGTGGCAGCGCCCACGCGGTCATCGAGGCGTGTCTGGTCGAGCAGGAACTCCACGGCCTGATCGGGGGAGTACACCTCCACCGGGACGGGCGTGCCCAGGGTGAGCGTGTGGGCGGTCGAGGTCACGATCACGCGCATGCCTGGGCCGCGCGGCAACCACCCTTCCAGGTCGTCTTGGCGTTCCACATTGTCGAACACCAGCAGCCGATCCCCCGATTGGCCGTTCAGCCAGACCAGCAAGGCCTTCGCTGCCTTCTCCGGCTCGGTTTCCTTGGACACTCCGCTGGTCAGCGCAATGTCCGCCAACTGGCTGACCACTTGGGTGCGTGACTCGGCCGACACCCAGCCCACGAAGGGCCACCGGGCCTCCTCGGCCTCCTGGGCGAAAGCGCTCGCGAGCTGGGACTTCCCCACGCCCCGCATGCCCGCGAGCGCGCAGATCGTCGCGACGCCGCCCTCGCCCAAGGCGCTCCGGAGCGCTGCCATCTCGTCGCGCGCCACGAAACCGGCAGCCAGGCGTGGGCGCGACCCCGCGATGATGGGGCGCAAGGCCAACTCGCCCATAACCGCCTGCTCGATCATGCGGCGCACCTCGTCATGGGTGGGGCGAGTGGCCAACGCGTAGACGATCATCCGTAAAGCCGCTGTCGTCGCCTTGCCCAGCACGTCGCGGCTCTGCGCGAACTGCAACACCACGCTATGCACCTGCGTAGCGACGGCGTGTAGGTAGCCGAGCCGGTCCGCATCCCAGTGAGGGAGCGACTCGCCCAGCAGCGCGGCGCTGAACTGGTCTCGCCCCAGGAGTGCGGCGCCGAGCGTGGCCTCACGATCCACCGACTCGAATCGGGCGATCAACCATTCGTGAACGATGTCTTTGTCCGCTTCGCCGAGGGCGCGGAACTCGTCTGCGCAGGAGTTGTCGAGGTCGCTGGCTGCCTTCGCCACAAAGTCTTTCAAGGCCTTCTCGCGCGGGGGAAGCGCGTTGAGGACCGCGTTGAGGGTAGCTAGCCCCCCGGTCACGACGACGGGCAACGGAAAACCGAACGCCGCTAATACCCACGGCACCGCCGCAGCCGCAATCGACACGCCTTTGCCCACGGGAATCACCCTTTCAGGGTGAATCTAGCGGCATGGAGGGGCGTCTAGGGGAACCGCCACGAAATGTCGATGAGTTCAGGCCAAGCCGGATTGGAAGGCGATCACGACGAGTTGAGGGCGGTCGCGGGCGCCGAGTTTGAGCAGGATGTGGCTGACGTGGGTGCGGGCGGTCGCCTTGGTGATGAAGAGCCGCCCGGCGATCTCGTCGTTGTTGAGGCCCTGGCCGACCAGGCTCAACACTTCGCGTTCGCGGTCGGTCAGGTCGGCGAGCCCCGGGTGAGGCGCGGCGGTTGAGCGGCGGCGTCCCGGCGCGAACGCGGCGATGACCCGACGGGTCACCGTCGGCGACAGCAGACTCTCCCCGGACGCGGCCGCTTTGATGCCCCGGACGATGTCCTCAGGGTCGGCGTCCTTGATGAGGAACCCGGACGCCCCCGCCTCCAGGGCAGAGAACACGTACTCGTCGAGTTCGAAGGTCGTCAGCATCACCACATGTGTGCTCGCCAAGGACGGGTCGGCGGTGAGGGTGCGCAGCGCGGTCAACCCGTCGGTGCCGGGCATCCGGATGTCCATCAGCACCACCTCAGGGTGCAGCCGCCGTACTGCGGCGATCGCCTCGTCGCCGTCGGACGCCTCCCCCACGACCCGCATGCCCGGTTCGGACGCCACCAGCGCACGCAACCCCATGCGGACCAGGGGTTGGTCGTCCGCGAGCAGGACGCCGATCTCCGCCGCAGGAGACTCGCTCGGGGCCGGGTCGAGCGGGGTGGAGGCAGCCGTCCTCGGCTGGGGTTCGTCGCTCATGCGTCCTTCCTGGCGGCGGGGAGCGTCGCGGTCACCACGAAACTCGCGGGACGCCGCTGCACCACCAGCGTGCCACCCAGCGCCGACACTCGCTCCCGCATGCCCCATAGCCCGCCGCCCTCCACGACCGGTGCGGGGTCGCCCGTGGGCAGCGCGTTCTCCACCGTGATGATGAGGCTGTCGGGCTCGCGGCGGACCCCGACCGAGACCGGCTGGCCGGGCGCGTGACGCACCGCATTGGTCAAGGCCTCCTGGACGATCCGAAACGTGACGGCCTGCTCGGCGGCGCCGATCCCCGAGGCGTCCGGCAGCGGAGCGAGGGTGACGCGGACCCCGCCCGCGCTCACCTCATCCACCAGCCTGCCCAGCGCGGGGATCGTGGGGGTGGGGGTGCGGGGAGCATCGTCGACGTCGGAGCGGACACCGTCCCCACGAAACACCCCCAGCGTGTGGCGCAGTTCGGTCAACGCGTCCTTGGACGCCCCACGGATCGCCTCCAGGGAGGCCCTCACCTGGGCGGGATCGTTGTCCAGCACCCGCAGCGCAACCCCCGATTGCAGCGAGATCATCGATAGCGAATGCCCCACCACGTCGTGGATTTCCCGCGCGAGCCGCAGCCGCTCGTTGGCGGCGGCGCGCTCCAGCGCATCCTCGTGTTCGCGCCGTGCCGCACGCTTACGGGAGTCCAGAACGGCGACGCCGAGAGCCGGGAGCAGCGCCCAGACGATCCCCGAGATCAGCAGCCACCAGGAGCGGAGGTCATCGGCCAGCAGCTCCTTCGAGGTCAACCCAGCGCCCCCGACCACCACCGGCACCGCGACGAGGTACACCGCGGCGTCCCGCAGGCCGAGGCGTCCGACCAGCAGCGAGGTGATCACGACGGTGGGAAGGTACAGCCCCCCTGCAGGGCCCCCCACCACCCCGTAGCCCAGGAGGGCCAGCGCCGCTACGACGTACGCCACCCGGGGCCACCGGCGCATCGCGACGATGCTCACCGCGACGATGAGCGCGGCCACACCCAGGCGAGGATCGAGCGGTTCGAGCATCATCGGGCCCAGCCGTCCGCGCGGGCCGACCATGCCCCGGGTGCCGAGCCGTGCGGCGCCGATCAACGAGGCGGCAGACGCCATGCCCGCGACGACGTGCCCTATCCAGGGGCCGACGCGACGACTCATGCGGGCAGCCTACGACGCCACACGCGCGAGCGAATCGGCCCAGGCGACTACGCCCCCTGACGTAGCGCGCCTACGCACCGGTACGTACGAGGCAGGTGTGAAGTTCAGCTCCTGTCCCGATGGTTGCGAGGCTGGCGTCGCGTTCCATGGTTGACATGACACCGACTCATATCCCGCTCCACATGGGCGGCCCCGGATTCTTCTTCCTTCCCATGCTGATCCCCCTGTTACTGATCGGGGCGGCGCTGTTCCTCTTGCTACGCAAGGGGCGCCTCGGGCCTGTCCGCTTCGCGCCCGGTGCTCGCGGCCGCACCTTCCCCGCCGGACGACCTTTCGGCTCCGGATACCCCACCGCCGAGGACGAGGCGCTGGCCCGGCTGGCAGAACGTCTCGCCAACGGCGACATCACGCCCGAGGAGTACCTGGAGCGCAGCAGCGTCCTGCGTCGCTCGACCCCGACCGACCCGTCCGCACCGTCCGGGAAGGAGTGAGCCGTGGGTGTGCTGCTGCTTGTGCTGGTGTTCCTCTTCGCCTTGTCGCGGTTCGGACGGATCGGGCCTTTCGTGTGGGCTGGCCCTCCGCGACGCTTCGGCCCGCCGCCGTGGATGCACCACGGCGCCTCCCTGCCCGAGGGGAACGCCGCCCCCGTCACGGGACCCGGTGAGGGCGAACGTGAGCCCGGTTGCGGCGCCCGCCCCCCGATGAGCTTCCGGCCGGATCCCGAGCGGATCCTCGCTCACCGGCTAGCCGACGGGCAGATCAGCCCAGACGACTACCTGGAGCGGCTCAGCCTCATCCACAGCCGCTGACGTCTGGAACGGCGCGGCCGCACGGTGGCTCTCCACCGTGCGGCCGCTTCGTCGTTGGGCGTCACCGCCCGCGTACGCATCGCGGCGCGCTGAACCGCCGTCTGCCTCCTGGAAGAGGCGAGCGGAGGTCGGCCCTGTCGTGGAGTGTTAGCGCAGCAGCCCGGCGAGATAGGCGGCGTCTTGGCGGTAGTTCTCGGCGTCGGCCAGGAGCTTGTCGTTCTTGCGGGCCGTGCCGTGGGTGCGGGTGAAGCTGGCCAGTTCCTCCAGGCGGGCGACGATGGTGCTCAGGAGTTCGGGAACGGACGCGGTGGAACCGTAGGCGTCCAACAGCATCGTCAGGCGTGCGCCCAGGTCGATGGAGATGGTGGGAGCGTCGGGGTTCTCCGGACGCATGAGCGGGGCGATCCGATAGGCCAGGTAGGCCAGATCCCACAGGCGGGGGCCTGGGGCGGCGAAATCCCAGTCGATGACGCCGATGAGTTCATGGTCGCGAAACACCATGTTGTAGGGCGCGAAATCGTTGTGACAGATGACCTCGTGAGGTTGCCGGGGGATGCCGCGCCAGGTGGCCTCGGGATCGGTGTAGTCGGCGGTCGCGTCGTGCAACTCACGTAGCCAGCGCCCTGCTTGGACGAGGACCGTCTCGTCATAAACCCAGGTCGCCAGAGGATAGGTCGGGACCTTGCCTTTGAGGTAGGCCAGCGCCTCGCGACCGTCCTTCGTCCACCCTTGCGGCTCGGGAACCCAGGCCAGGCCCTGGTCGCGCAGATGCGCCAGGAGTCGCTGGATGGTCGGGGTCCAGGGGCCGGCTTCACGGAACACTTGATCCCCCGCGCGGGACACGGGGGTCATGTTGCCGCCTTCGAGCGGCTTCTCCGGCTTCGGCTTCTCGGGCTTGGCCATGGCCCCACCCTACCGACGGGAGTCCGCAATCGGTGCAGGACAGTCGGGTCGGCGTGCGGTCAAGCGTGGAGCGCGTCCGGTTCGCTCACGCTGAACGCGTCGGTCTCGATCTGGATGGTGGCGTGCTCGAAGCACACCGGGAAGTGTTCCCGCAGGCAGTTGTGGGCCTCCACCAGCAGCGCAGTAACCCGGCCATCGGTGAACGCCTGCTCGGGCACGACCAGGTGCGCGGTGACGACGGGCAACCCCGTGCCGATGGTGGACGCGTGCAGGTCGTGCACCGCCTCGACCCCGTCGAGGTCGCCCAGGTGGCGGCGCACCTCGTCCAGGTCGACGCCGTCGGGTGCGGTCTCCATGAGGACGGAGAACGCCTCTTTGAGGATCGTGAACGCGCGGGGCACGATCAGCGCGGCGATGAACAGGCCAGCGAGCGCGTCGGCCCGCTCGAATCCGGTCGTCGCGATGACGATGGCGGCCACGATGACGCCCAGGGAGCCCAGCGCGTCGTTGAGCACTTCCAAGAAGGCGGCGCGCATGTTCAGATTGGAGCCCCGATTGCCAGCCAGGATGGCGATGGCGGCCACGTTGGCGATGAGTCCCAGGACGCCGAAGAGCAGCAGTTCCCCGGCCGGAACCTCGGGCGGGTTGAAGAGCCGCCGGACGCCTTCGATGGCGGTGTACAGGCCGACGGCGAGCAGGATCGTGGCCTGGCCGAGTGCGGCGATCACTTCGATCCGCGCGAACCCCCAGGTGCGGCGGGCGTCGGCGGGACGCAGCATCAGCGAGGCGGCGATGAGCGCCACCAGCAGGCCGGACGCGTCCGTCAGCGCGTGTGCGGTGTCGGTGAGTAGCGCCAGGGAGCCGGTCAGGATGCTGCCGACGAACTGGATCACCACCATCGCGGCGGTCAGGGTGAACGCCAGGGCGAGCCTGACGCGGTTGCTGCCTGCGGCGTGGTTGTGGCTGTGGGTATGTCCGTGGTCGTGTCCGGCGCTCATCACGCGCTCCGTTCGAGGGTGGGGTCTGGCGCATCGTGGTGGGTGCGCAGCGAGGGGCCGATTCCGGTGCCGCGGACGAAGGCGTCCGTCGCGCCGAGCAGGTCGGCCAGCAGGGCGGGGGCGGCGAGGAAGAACCAGGAGGACCGGCCTTCGGGGCGCACGCCGACGAGGCCGCAGTCACGCAGGCAGGCGAGGTGCTTGCTCACGGTGGACTGGGCCAGCCCGAGGTGCTCCACGAGATCCCGGACGCGGTGCTCGCCGCTTTCCAGGTGGGTGAGGATCTCCAGGCGTGTGGGTTCAGACAAGGCGTGGAACAGGGTCGCCATCTCGGGGCCCGGGCGTGCGACGGCCGCCTCCGGCATCACCTTCTCTGTCGTCATACAGCGATGTTATCGCCAATCGGCGATGAATGCGAGGAGCCGGGTCGGGTCGCCTGCGTCAGTCGTGCCGGACGCGCTGCTCGACGCCGTCCAGGATGAGGTTGAGTGCGCCCATGAACTGTTCGCGCTCGTCGTGATCCGCCAGGACCGGCGCCGTGGCGATCAGGTAGGGCATCGTCTCGTTGCTGCGCGCGGCCAGCGCCAGCATGTGCTCGGAAGTCTGACGCAAGACCTCGGCGCGGTCGGCGCCCGCGCGCTGCGCCGCCGCCGCTCGGGAGGCGCTGGCGCCCATGCCGATCAGGTGGTTGCTGATCGCGGTGGTGGCGTGGAAGGCCTCCAGGGGGGAGAGTCCTGCGGCGAGTAGGAGCGCTCCCGTGCGGTCCCAGGCCGCGATGATGGCGAGGTGAGCGCCGGAGGGGGTGATCTGGTTGGCGGCCTCCGAGGTGGCCAGCGGTAGCCAGGGGTGATCCCGGACGAGGTCGTACTGCGCGGTGCTGAGGTCGGTGATCTGGGCCCGCCAGCGATCGGGGTCGATGGCGCGCTCGCGATAGCGCGCGATGACGGGGCGCAGGATGCTGGCCGCGCACTGGTCGAGCAGGTCGTCCTTGTCGTCGATGTGCCAGTACAAGGAAGCGACGCCCACGCCCAGCACGGAGCTGAGTCGCCGCAGGGTGAGGGCGTCGAGGCCTTCCTTGTCGAGGATCTCGATGGCCGCGGCGATGATCGCCTCCAGCGACAGCGTGGGCGCGGAACGCCGCGCGCGCCGCTCGCTGGGGCGGCGGGTGCGCCGGGCGCCGGGTGCTGCGGGGTTGTCCGTCACGAGGAGGTCCTTTCCGGGTGGACGGCTCCAGTCTAGAAGTGGGTGTACCGTTTGAGGCGAACAATGTTCGAGAGTGTCGAGCAATGTTCGTCATATCTGCGAAAGGTCACCACCCATGTCCACCACTCCACTGCCCGACGACGCACTCGCGGCGCCCGAGCCTCCCGCGATCGGATCGCGCTGGCCCATGCTCGTCGGCCTCCTCATGGCGACGATGGTCGTCATGCTGGACAACTCGGTGCTCAACGTGGCGCTGCCCAGCATCGGGCGCGAGTTGGAGGCGTCCGCGTACCGACTGCAATGAATCGTCAGCGCCTACTCCGTCACGTTCGGGGGCCTGCTGCTCACCACCGGGAACCTGGGGGACCGTCTGGGGCGGCGCCGCGTCCTCGTGATGGGCATGGCGGTCATGGCGACCGGATCGGTGCTGGTGCTGGCTACCACCGCGACGATGCTCATCGCCGTGCGTGCCCTCATGGGCGTCGGGGCCGCGCTCGTCATGCCAAGCACGCTGTCGCTGCTCTACACCACTTTCGAGGGCGGCGCTCGCCAGAAGGTGATGGGCATCTGGGCCATCGCGGGCATGCTCGGGCAAGGCGGCGGCCCCCTCGTGGCCGGGCTCATCCTGGAGCACGCCGACTGGCGCTGGCTGTTCCTGCTGAACATTCCCGTGGCCCTGATCGGCATCCCGCTCGCATTGGCCACCGTGCGCGAATCCACCTCCCCGACGCAGGAGCCCGCCGATATCCCGGGCGCCGTACTGTCCATCTTCGCGATGGGGACGCTGGTCTACACGCTGGGGGCCGGGCCGGACGCCGGGTGGCTCTCCCCGGCGGTGCTGCTCGGCTTCGGCGTGGTGCTGCTCATCCTCGCCGCCTTCGGGGTGCGCGAAAAGATGGCTCGCTATCCGATGCTGAACCCGCGCCTGGTCCTGCGGCGCGCCTTCGCGATCCCGGCAGCCGTCGAGGCGGCGACCTATGCCGGCATGGCGGGCGCCATGTTCGTCCAGACGCAACTGGTGCAAGGGGTGCTCGGACTGACCCCCGTGCAGGCGGGGCTGGCCCAGCTTCCCGCTCTGGCCGCGGTGATCCTGGTGAACGGGGTCATCACCCGGTTCGCGACGACTCGATCCCCGCGCACCGTCGTCACCACCGGCCTTCTGGTGCTGGCCGTGGGCGCCGGGGTCGTCGCGATCGCTCCCGGATCGCTGATCTGCGTGATCGCGGGCATGGCCGTGCTGATCATCGGCATGCGGATCGCCTTGCCTGCGGCGGCGCTGCTGGTCATCGACGCATTGCCGCGAGAACGCGCCGGGATGGGGTCGGCGCTCAACGACACCTTCCAGGAAGTGGGGGGAGCGCTTGGCATCGCGATCGTTGGCGCCGTCCTGGCGCAGGGGTACCGCCTGGCCCTGCCGGGCAACGCACCCCAGGTGGTGCGTGAATCCCTCTACGGGATCGCCGCCGAACCCGCCTGGGCGGACGCAGCCCGCTCGGCTTTCCTTCACGGCTCCACGTGGGCGTTCGCGGCGGCGGCGCTCCTCCAGGTCGTCGTCGCGCTCACCGCGTGGATCGCGCTGCGACCCCGCACTGCCCTGCCCGAGGAGGCGAGCGACGCCGCGGAGTTAGCTGTCGAGGGGAGGCTCCAGCGCGAGGAGCCAGTGGCGTAGGAGGGCCGTGAGCGCGTCGCGCTGGCCCGCGTCCAGGGGGGCCAGCAGGCGCCGCTCATTGGCGAGGTGGTGCTCCACCACCTCATCGACGAGCGCGAGGCCGGTGGGGGTGAGGGAAATCCAGCGTCCGCGACCGTCGTCGTCGCACTGTGTGCGGTGAACCAGGCCGCGGGCCTGCAGGCGCGCAATGCGCTTGCTGGTAGCGCCGGTGGTCACCATGGTCGCTTCGGCGAGTGCGCTAGGGGAGAGGGTGAAGGGATCCCCCGCCCGGCGCAGGCTGGCCAAAACGTCGAAGTCCCCTTCGCCGAGGCCGAACTCATTGAAGGTGGCCTCGATCTGGGTGGAGAGGCGCTCGGCGATCCGGTGGAGGCGGCCGAACACTTGCATCGGTGAGGGATCGAGGTCGGGGCGCTGGGTGTGCCACTGGGCGACGATGCGGTCGACGGCGTCCTCGGGTGCCGAAGGGGCGGGCGTCGAGGCGTCTGGTCGGGTCGGCACGACACCAGGGTAGCGATAGCTTCCACGGACGCTACTATTGTTTCCGTGGAAGATAAATCGGCGGGACGTGGCCGCGACGTCGCCCTCACCCTCTTCGCCCCGATCGTGTGGGGGACGACCTACCTCGTCACCCAACTGTGGCTACCCCCGCATCGTCCACTGTTCATCGCAGCCATCCGGGCACTGCCCATCGGGGTGGTCATGTTGCTGTGGCGGCGCACCCTTCCGACGGGATCGTGGTGGTGGAAGGCGGCGCTGCTGGGGGTGTGCAACTTCGGATTGTTCTTCGCGTTGCTATTCGTGGGCGCCTACCGGCTCCCCGGTGGCCTCGCGTCCACGTTGCAGGCGACAGGGCCGCTGCTGATCATGGCGATCGCCTGGCTCGTGTTGCGCGAACGGCCCTCCGGCGCGGCGATCCTGGGCGGCATCCTCGGCGTCATCGGGGTGGGCATCCTCGTCCTGCGCGCCGGATTCGTCGTCGATGGGATCGGCGTCGCGGCCGCGCTCGGTTCGGTCGCGGTCAGCAGCCTCGGGTTTGTTCTCATCAAGAAATGGACCCCGCCGGTCGACATGCTGACGTTCACCACCTGGCAACTCGTCGCCGGTGGGTTGTTCCTCACGGTGCTCGCGGCGCTGTTCGAGGGCCCGCCGCCCGAGATCACCGCCGCAGGCTGGCTCGGCTACGCCTGGATCGGTATCGCGGGCACCGGGGTGGCCTATCTGGTCTGGTTCCGTGGACTACGCCGACTCAGCGCCGCCTCCGTCGGGACGCTCGGCCTGGTCAACCCCCTCGTCGCCACCCTCTTGGGGATCACGATCGCCGGGGAAGCGTTCGGTCCTGCCCAGGCGATCGGGGTGGGGGCGGTGCTGGTGGGCGTCCTGCTCGGGCAGCCCGCCGTGGTGGACGCCGCAGCGCACATGCTGGGGCGGCATCGGAGGTAGCGGGGCAACAGCGGCACCACCGCAGACGCCTCCGACAAGCGTCGCTAGGGTCGGTGCATGGACGACGACGTCACCACCATGCACCCCCGCCCGACACTGACCCGGCCCGACTGGGTGAGCCTTGATGGCGCCTGGCTGTTCGCCGAGGGCACCGTGGGGGACGACCCGCTCACCCTCGCCTATCACCGCACCATCGAGGTGCCGTTCCCGCCCGAGTCGAGCGCCTCGGGGATCGGCGTCGACACCTGCGAAGAGCCGCGCTACCGCCGACGTTTCGCGTGCCAGCCTGAACCGGGCCGCCGCGTCCTTGTGCACTTTGAAGGCGTCGACGACACGGCGCGCGTCTGGGTGGACGGCCAGTGCGTGGGGGAGCATCGCGGCGGGTATATCCCCTTCACGCTCGACATCACCGACGCCCTCTCGGCTGAGGGGGAGCACGACCTGGTCGTCGCAGCGTCCGACCCGGCGACCGACATCGAACTCCCGCGCGGCAAGCAGGCCTGGACGCCTGAGCCGTCCGTCATCTGGTACCGGCGCTCCTCAGGGATCTGGCGCAGCGTGTGGCTCGAAGAAGTCCCCGACACCTTTGTTCGCGAGGCGTCCTGGACGCCGCTGGACGCCCTGGGCACGGTGCAGGGTTCGGTGATGGTGGACGGCTGGCGGCCGGGGCTCACCGTGGAGGCCGCTTTCCGGCTGGGTGACGTGCCGCTGGCCACGGTGGCGGTGGCGGCCACGGATCCCCGCGTCGAGTTCGGCGTCAACCTCGCCTCGGCGCGCACTGTCCTGCCCGAGGAGCTTCAGTGGCAGCCGGGCCGCGGACGCCTCGTGGAGGTGAGCGTGCGCGTCCTGGACGCCGACGGCACCGAGGTGGACGCGGTGGCGTCCTCGTTTGGCGTCCGGACGGTGAGCGTGACACCGGAGTCGGTCCTGATCAACGGGCGCCCCGTCTTCCAGCGGCTGGTCCTGGATCAGGCTTACTGGCCCGCCACGCATTTCACCGCGCCGAGTGAGGCCGAACTGCGCGCCGAGGCCGAACTGATCCGCGATCTGGGGTTTAACGGGCTGCGGATGCATCAGGTCAGTGCCGACCCGCGATTCCTGCGGATCTGCGATGAGTTGGGGTTGATGGTGTGGGCCGACGTGCCCGCCGCCTACCAGTTCACTCCCGACGCGCTGGAGCGCACCACCGAGAACCTCATGGGGATGATCCGGCGTGACCGAAACCATCCCAGCGTCATCGCCTGGGTGCCGTTCAACGAGAGTTGGGGGCTGCCCGACCTGGAAGGCAGCGCCGCCCAGCGGCACGCCGTGGTGGCGCTGCACGCGCTCGCCAAGGCGCTGGATCCGTCACGTCTGGCGTTGGGCAATGACGGCTGGGAGCACGTCGCTGGCGATGCGCTGGCCCTGCACGACTACGACCACGACGCGGACCGGCTCCGGGCCCGCTTCTCGCGCGAAGGGCTGCCCGCCACGGTGACGCGCTGGCGTCCCGGCGGCCATGCCGCCGTCGTGACGCCGCCGGGGGCTCTTCCCCACGACCGCGGCGCAGGCCCGGTGGGGGCGGGGATCGTGGGCGCGCAACCCGTCCTGTTGAGCGAGTTCGGCGGCATCTCCCTGAACGGGAAGGGCGCGGCCTGGGATGGCTACGGAGGCGTCGAAACGCCCGCCGACTTGGTCACGGCGGTGGGTGCGCTGGCGGGGGCGGTCGGCGAGGCCTCCGGGCTGGCCGGGTTCTGTTGGACGCAACTCACCGACACGATGCAGGAGCAAAACGGTCTCGCGTGGCCTGATCGGACGCCGAAGGCGGATCCGGCCGCTCTCCGGGCGGCGATCACCGCGTCCTGAGGTGATGCCAGGAGGCGGGCGCACTAGCGGATGAAGCCGCCTTCGGTGTTGATGACCTGGCCGGTCACCCAGCGACCGTCGTCGCTGACCAGCCACGCGATGAGCCGTGCGGGATCATCGGGTTCGCCCCAGCGCCCGAACGGGAAGCGCCCGGCGAGGCTCGCCCGTAGGTCGTCGTCCACGTAGGAGGCCGAATCGACGGGGCCGGGGTTGACGCAGTTCACGGTGAAGCCGAGCGGCGCCAGTTCGTGCGCGATCGTCGGGGTGATGCCTGCCAGCGCGGCCTTGGCGGCGGCGTAGGAGACCTCGTCGGGCATGGGGCCTAGCTGCTGCCCGGAGGTGAGGAACACGATCCGGCCTCCTGGACGCCCGTCGTGCCCGGCGGCGACCTCTTTGGCCAGCAGCAGCGAACTGCGGGCGTTGACGGCCCAGTGCCCGTCGAGCATGGACGCGGTGGTGGCCAAAAGCGGGCCGTCGCCCCCGGAGCGCGCGTGATTGGCGACCAGGACGTCGACTCGCCCCAGCCGTTCCCGGGCGAACGCGACCACGTGGGCGGGGGCATCGGGGTCGGCCAGGTCGGCGCTCACGTCGACGACGCAGCGTTCGCTGAGGAGGTGCTCGCTGACTCCTGCGACGACGGCGTCGATGTCGTCCCCACCCCAGGGCAGGTCTGCGTCGTGGGCGGCGTAGTGCGTGAGCGCAAGGTCGAAGCCGAGGGCGGCGAGGCGGCACGCGATCGCGTAGCCGATGCCGCCGCGTCGCGAGACCCCAGTCACGAGGGCAACGCGGCGTTCGGTGAGCGGTTCCGTCATGGGCGCCATCATGCCTGGTCGGCTCAACAAGGTCGACGCGGCAGGTGGTTCCCTGACGGTGCGGGGCCGGGGCCCTGTAGGCGGAGGCTGTGTCGTGCCGAGGGCTGAGGCGTCCGCGGAGGTGCCGAAATAGAATGCGGGCATGCGTGACGGTGAGCTGATCGGTCAGCGATACCGTCTGCATGCCCGTTTGGGGCGCGGCGGCATGGGGCAGGTGTATCGCGCCACCGATGAGCGGCTGCAGCGTGACGTCGCCGTCAAGCTGGTCGACCTTTCTCAGACGACCGACACCACGGTCGCGGCCCGGTTCCATCGCGAGGCCCTGGCGACCGCGCAACTGAACCATCCCGGGATCGTCACGATCTTCGACGCCGGAACCGAGAACCGGATCGCTTACCTCGTCATGGAGTTGCTGCCCGGCGCAACGCTCGCCGAGGTGCTGCGCGCCGACGGGCCCCTCAGCGAGCACCGCGCCGTCCTGCTGGCCCGCAAGGTTGCCGACGCGTTGGTCGCGACCCGCGCCATCGGCGTGGTGCACCGCGACATCAAGCCCGCCAACATCATGGTGAACGGTGACGACGCCACCCTTCTCGACTTCGGCATCGCCTTGGCCCAGTTGGACGCCGACATGCACCTCACCGCTCCGGCCACCACCCTGGGGACTGCCGCCTACATGTCTCCCGAGCAGGCGATGGGGTTGCGCGCCACCGCTGCGTCGGACGTGTACGCCCTCGGAGGCGTCCTCATCGCGATGCTGACCGGGCGGCCGCCATACTCGGGTGACAACGCCATTCAGGTGGCCAATCGCCACCTCAACGACCCCGTTCCCCGAGTGCGCGACCTGCGTCCGGGTGTCTCGGGGGCCCTGGCGGATCTGATCGAACGCATGATGGCCAAGGACGCGAACGCCCGCCCGGATACGGCCATCGTGGCGTCGGGGCTGGCGCATCTGGAGGCCAACCCGGAGGCTGAGTCGACCCGTGTCGTTCCCGCGTCCACCGGCGCCCCTGCGGTCACGCCGCGTCCGGCTCTCACCGGCGGCCTGGCCAGTCAGGCCGCCCCGACGGCGGTTCTGCCCGCGCCCGCACTGGCCGGAGCGGGCGGGTCGGCGCGCGCCGGATCCGCAGTCGCCCAGGCGACCCGGATCGAGCCGATCCCCGTGTCCCCGCGGGTTGATCCGGCGGCGGGGACCGCCATGCCTTCGGCCTTCGCCTTTTCCGGTGAGGGCGCGCCCGCGGTCGCCACGGGTGATGCCCCCGGCTTGGCGGCTGAGGGGTCTCGCTCGGTCGCGTGGCTTGGCACTGCGGCGAAGGGGATCGGGGTGACCCTTGCGGCGATCCTCCTGTTCACGGTGACCTTCCTGCTCGGGAGTTCGATGGTTCCCTCGGCTGTGGGGACAACAACGGAATCCTTCACCCCGCGGCTCCCCACGATCGCGCCCCCCAGCAGCGTCCCGGACGCGCTGACCGCAGGCGCGACGAAAGCCCTCCTCGAGGCGAGTCTGTCGGGCGTCGACACTGCCCTGAAGGCCCTGCCCAACCAAGGCGGGGACGCCGTCACCACGCTCCGCAAACAGTGGGCAAGCGCGGCATCTCAGATCCGTTCCGGCGACGACGCGGCGGCAGCACTGGCCACGTTCACCCGGAAACTCGACCAGGCTGTCGGCAACGGGGATCTGGGCGCTCTGGAGGCCAGCGGTCTTCGGTTCGCGCTGTCGGCCGTCCGCGTCCAGATCTGACTCGAGCGGGCCCTGATCGCTAGCCGCAGAGCGCGGCGCTCCTCGCGGGGGCCCTTGAGGATTCTTACGGCCATGCTTTAGTGCCATGAGAGGTCGTACTTTGGTACCGCCTTTCAAGGTTCCGTTGAGGGGATTTGGGGTGCTCGCTAGTGTCCGTGACACCCAAAGTCACGACGAGGAGGCCAGGATGGGTTGGTTGGCACGGATTGGCTTGGCAGGGGTGACGGTTGCTACTTCCTGGGGATATCGCGACCTCCTCAGTACGAGAATCTCCTCGTCGAACGACCGAGCGCTCTATTCCGCCACTATTGGGTGCCTCGGGTAAGCGGACATGGCTCCCCTTGTCAGCTCCGCTCCTCATGAAGCAGGCCCGACCCTCTTAGCCAGGCGAGGGGGGTGCGCAGTGGTGATCGTTGGGCTGGTCTGCGTGATCACAGGTTGCACCGCGTCAGAGCCTGTGACACAGCAGGGTGCTGTGCTGCCGCCCGCGCAACTGGCTCGGCACGTGCAGCAATGCATGAGCGCCAGGGGATGGGAAGTGAAGGTCGAGGAGGACGGTTCGGTCGGGGGATTCATCCCCAACGGTCAGGAAGACCAGTACGACGAAGCGAAGAATGCGTGCTTCGACGAGGTGCGCAGCCCCTCGTTCGATGAGTATCCCGAAGCGGATCGGCGCCGCGTCTACGACGCTTTCCTTGTGACCAGAACGTGCCTGATTGACCAGGGATACCCGCTGGATGATCCGCCGTCCTATCAATCGTGGACGGAGTCGAAAGGGCAGTGGAATCCGTACAATCAGCTTCCCGAAACCATGACCGCTGGTGAGCAAGTCCGGCTCGAAGCAGCCTGCCCCCCGCGCCATGCTTAGCGACGACGACCCCAGCACACTCGCTGCCAGCGTTCAGGGCATCCCCCGACCCCGTCGGGGATGGGTGGCGGCGGTAGCGGCGGCCCTCGTTCTCGGGATCGGCGCCGGCTGGGCGGTGGGATACCTTCTGCGGCCGCCGACAGAAGCACTGGGGCAACTCGATCATGTGATGGTTGAGGTGACCGAAGGCCACATCGGGTCTTCCCTCAGTCTGAACACGGTCGCGCGCTGGACGGCGACCAGCACCTGGGAAAATCAGGCCTCGGGGGTGGTGACAGCCACGCCTCTTCGCGGGGCGACCCGCGTCGCCCAGGGCGACACGCTTTACACGGTGGATCTCCGGCCCGTCGTCGCTGCCCAGGGTGCCGTCCCTGCGTTCCGCGCGATTGGCGCCGGGGCGAAGGGCGGCGACGTGGCCCAACTCCAACAGATGCTCCACCACCTCGGCCATTTCTCCGGCCGTGCAGACGGGCAGGCGAGCCAGCGCACCATCGATGCGATCCGTGCCTGGCAGCGCGCCCAGGGCGTGGAGGTGACCGGGACCGTCGCCCTGGGAGACGTGATTTTTCTTCCCACCCTCCCCAGCACAGTGACCTTCGACGCGATCGCCGCCTCCGTCGGGCGTCGACTGAGCGGAGTCGAAGCCCTGATCGCGGTCGTGCAGGATGCCCCTGCCTTCGCCCTGCCCGTCACCCCCGCGCAAGCCGCCATGGTGCGGGAGGGCACCACCGTTGAGGTGGCGGCACCCGCCGGCGGAACGTGGCAGGCCACGACCGGGGCGCCGGTGGCGAGCGACGCTCCAGACGTCGTGAATATTCCCCTGGTTGGGGTCGGTGGCCAGCCCGTCTGCGGCGACGCATGCTCGACCGTGTCTGCGGGAGCCGACGTTCGGTTGCCTTCTCGTGTGATCACCATCCCCCAACGCACCGGCCTCGTCGTGCCGTCGGCGGCGCTCGTGTCGGGAGGTGACGGCTCCCCCGCAGTGGTGGACGCGGAGGGTGCAGCGCATCCGGTGCGGGTGCTCGCCTCGGCGCAGGGACGGTCCCTCATCGAGGGCGTAGCGGCCGGCATGCGTGTCCGCGTACAACAACAATGAGCGCTGGGGCGTCCGGGCTCGGAGCGCGAGGGCTCGCCTTCCAGTACCCGGGAGGCCCGCTCATCATCGACGACTGGACAGAGACCTTTGAGCCGGGCCAGATCACGGCAATCACGGGCGCCTCTGGAACAGGGAATTACCACATGGAATCTCTGACGCCAATAGCGCACGCCTCTGCGCGGCCCGACACACCCCACTGATCGATCTGTGCGAGAAACTAAAGCGTAGTGGTACATTCTTGGTATCCGGATGAAGGGAGTCCAAGATGGCGATCGACGAGGGGCGCGCGTGGGCGCTGCGGACGCTGGGCGCCGACGGCATGCTGGTGCGAGAGCAGATCTCGTCCATCATCCGCGACTGCCACGAGAAGATGGCGAACGCACAGGCCGAAGCCGAGATGAAGCACACTGGCGTGTATGGCCAGATCTGGCGGAAGTGCTTGGACGAGTTTGTGGCGGTGCTCGGCCGCCTGCCTTCGGCCGAGATCGTTCCGCGCCGGGGCTACAAGCTGGTCGCGTTCAACGGGGTGATCCTGTTCCCGTGGCGGTTCGCGCGCGAGCGGTCCACGGACATCGGGTCGCGCCCGTTCGCCGTGTCGGACACGCGGGTCTCCCTCTTCGGTGAGGAGCGTGAATCAACCCAGCAGCGTCTAGACATCGAGTTCGAGCACCCCGAGCTGACCGAGAAAGAGCGGGAGCTGCTCGACGTCGAGAGCAAGGCGCTTGAAGAGGCGCTGTCGACCCGCTCCCGCGTGGTCGTCGTGCCGTACGCGAGCAACCCGTTCGCGCTCTACAGCGTCGATTGGGGTGAGGCGACGCTGGGGAGCGATGGCTACCTCACCTTCGCGTCGATGGAATCGCTGCTTGAAGTAGGCGCGGGTTCCCTGGTGGATGTGGATCTGACGGACGAGTCCTTCTCCGACGGGCCGATCCCGCGCCCGGATCTGGGGGTGAAGGGCGACGAGGTGAACGAAGAGGCCGATGGACGACCGTGACACCCTCTTCTCGCTCCTCGGTACAGCCGACCGTCCCGATCTCGATGCCGTCGCTGACGCGTTCGACCCAGCTCGTCTGACGCAGGCGCGTTTCGCGGCCGGCCTGTCGAAGGCGAAACTGGCCGAGCTTGTCGGGGTCACACCTGCGGCGATCGGCCAGTACGAGTCGCGAGTGGTCACGCCGCGTCGTGACCTACTGCCGGTGTTCGCGCGAGAGCTCGATGTTCCGGTGGACTACTTCGCCACGGGTCGACCGATCGGCCGCGTTGACGGCTCCGAGGCGCATTTCCGTAGCCTGCGCTCGACCACCGCCCGTGATCGGTCCAAGGCGATCGCGTTCATCGAGCAGGTGTGGGAGCTCACGTTCGCGCTGGAGAAGAAGGTTCGGTTCCCCGATGTCGACTTGCCGGCGGTCGACCGGCAACAGACAGATCCCGTATCCGCGGCGCAGGCGCTTCGCGCGCACTGGGGTCTGGGCGTGAAGCCGGTCAAGCACCTGGTGGCGGTGACGGAATCGCACGGGATCGTCGTGAGCCTGCTGACGTTGGCGAACGCCGATGTCGCCCGGGTGGGTGCGTTCTCGACGTCTCGACTGGCTCGCCCGGTCATCGTGGTGACGCCCGAACGTGCGAAGTCGGTGTTCGCCTACCGGTTCACGGTTGCCCACGAGTTGGGTCATCTGCTGCTGCACGGCGAGGCAGCACCGGGCGACCAACAGCAGGAGCGAGAAGCCGACCAATTCGCCGCCGAGTTCCTGACGCCATGCTCCCAGATCATGAACCTGCTGCCACGGACGGTGAACCTCTCTCGGCTTGACGACCTCTCGCGACATTGGGGCGTGTCGGTGGACTCGCTGCTGCTGCGGATGAAGGAGACCGGCACGGTCTCTGATGCCTCGATCCGTCGGGGCTACCAGAAACTGAACCAGCTGCGCAGCTCTTCATTGGACGTCCCCGAGCCGGTGAACGCATATCCGGGTGAGGTGCCGTCAATGTTGGCCGAGGCTGCCCGGCTTGCCGATCAAATCGGCTTCGCGCAGATAGACCTCGCCCGCGAGTTGCGATGGCACCCGGCGCGTGTGCGCGAAGTCCTGGGTGTCGACGATCCCAGGCCCACATTGAGGCTTGTCAACGGTCCCTCACCCGAATAGGGCTGGATTAGTGTCATCGAGGTCGAAGACTAGCGCGCAAATGACGGCCCTCCGGAAAGGCAACGACGTCGCCCAACCGGAATGGGATTCGGCAGCCACGAGACGGAAGATTAGGGATGAGCCGATCAAGCTCGAAGACCCGGCGAGCTGCTCGGGCAGCGAGCGTGACTGCTCGTAGCGCCCAGAGTTCCGACATCGTCAAGTGTTACGTCGAGCGGTTCGAGAACGCGTTCGGCGCGCCTGACCTCCGCCTTCGCGAGAAGTCGACCAAACGCCTCGTGCGGGTTCTGACGGATAACCAGCTACTCATGCCATTCGCCCCGCTGTCTAACCTTCTGAAGGACTGCTACGCGCATGGAGGCGGTCTCGTTGAGCCGCGGAGTCGCACGGAGTACATCGCCATCTCCGCTCCGATAGTGTTACAAGGCGCTCACGAGATAGCTGTTGCGTTCGAGGGCTACTCGGTTAAGGTCCACATCGTGACGGCGGACGTCTCATCTCCTCCGACATCCGTGTGGGCGTACATCGAGGAGTACCCCGTCGATGTCGGAGGCCTCGGTCTGCGTCTTCGCCAGAAGGTCACCGGCCGGAAGGTCGAGATGTACGGCAGGAACCACGACCATCTGCTCACATTCCTCAGCAGCCCGCAATTCACAGGTGCGGACTCGCACATGCCGAACGTCTACCAGAAGGACGGCTTCGACGACTACGTGCCGGTTTTCGGAGGTGCAGCGACGGACTCCTACGACGTGCTGCTCTTCAACGACAGCGCCGAGTTCACATATCTGTTTGGCCCGACACCCGACACCGCATACAGGAACGCGTTCCGTGAGCTCACGGATGAGTCAGCGCCCAAGGCGCACGTACGTACCGCACAGACGCATTTCGACATGGGCCGCTACCGCGAGGCCGTACTCGCAGCGCGACTTGCTGTCGAGACAGCGTGCGGCGGCCGTGGGTCGGCTGTGAAGCGCCGGCTTGCTGATGCTCCTGCTGACATCGCGGCTGCGGGAGATGCGCTTTACGGGAAGCGCCACATCGCGGTCCATGAGGGGCGACACGCGGGTCGAGCAACCCGACGCCACACAGGCGATCCTCGCGATGCACAGCGTCCTCGCCTAACTAGAGTCAAACAGTCCCTGAGCTGGGGAGATCAGGATCTAGTTGTCCCCTCGGTGGGGCACCGATTTACCTCGGAGGCAAAGGGAGGGTTTGAGCCTCTGCCACGATTGAGGGATGGCACCGCTTTCTTCATGGACGACTTCCACGCGCGAGCCGCTGGGGCGGCACGCGATGGTGCACATGTGTGCCCCGTCGGCGACCATCGGGTCAGGGACCGACTGGGCTGCGTCACAGATCCCGCACCAGTACGCGGGTCCGGATCGCGTCGCCGCGATCCTCACCGATCTTGGGAAACCTGCTGCGGCCGAATACCTGGAAGGGAAGCTTCCTACAAGCAAGCGCACCCGCTCGGGCGATCTCGGAGAGATCATCGGAGCGCAGTACGCGGCGCTTGAGCTGGGCTTCCGGGTCGTGGAACGCCTGCGGTGGAAGGACCACCGCGAGATGTCGATGCGTGGCGATGACCTGGTTGGGGTGCGCGCGGCCACCAACGGATCGCTCGAATTACTGAAGGGTGAAGCCAAGAGCCGTGTAACGCTCGGAACAGCGACGGTCACAGACGCGGACCTTGCACTCAGACGCGATAGGGGACGCCCATCGCCTCACGCTCTGAGCTTCGTCGCCGACCGACTCCACGAACTCGGCGAGCATGGATTGGCGAACCTTGTCGACGACGCTCAGCTGACTACAGGGATCAGCCAACGGCAGGTGGTGCAACTGCTTTTCACCTTCACGGGCAACGACCCACGCAACCTCCTCCGGACAAACACGACCGCATATCGAGGCGCGGTAAAGCGCCTCGCCGTCGGTCTGCAGGTCTCAGAGCATCAAGCGTTCATCGCGAACGTGTACTCGAAGGCGATCGCCGATGCCCGAGACAGTTGAGGACATTGAAGCCGCGATCGAGGAGGCGACCACCCCCGGCTTTCGCGAACAGCTTCTCGCGCGAGGCGAAGCCAGGTCGATGATCTGGCGTGACGGCGTCCTGCCCGAGGACGCGCCCGCGTTCGATCAGCTACTCAGCTACGACCTTCTCTCCTACGGCTATTCGCTCCTAGGGCGTGTCGCGTAACTGGTCTCGTAGGCAGATGATGGTGCTGGCCAGGACGAGGCCGGCGCGGTAGTTGCGAGCGAGTTTGTCGTAGCGGGTGGCGATGGCGCGGAACTCCTTGATCCGGTTGAAGAAGCGTTCCACCACGTTCCTGCCCTTGTAGATGGTGGGATCGAAGGCAGGTGGGCGACCGCCGCGGCTGCCCTTGGCCTTGCGACGGGCGATCTGGTCGGAGCGTTCGGGGATGGTCACCTTGATCCTTCGCCGCCGGAGCTCGGTTCGGGTCGAGGGATGGGAGTAGGCCTTGTCCGCGACCACCCGGACAACCCGGTGAGGGGCAAGATCGATCACATCCAACAGGCGGGGGTTCTCACCGGCCTGACCCGGGGTGACCACCAGCGAGCACAGGTGACCGGAGGCGTCGACCAGGGCGTGGGACTTCGTCGTCCACCCGCCACGGGAGTGCCCCAAGGCGTGATCAGCTGGTTCGGCCCGAGGATTCTTGTAGTTCGGTGGATCCCCCTTTTCGGGCGCCGGCAGCGTGCTTGTGGGCCCGCACGATCGTGCCGTCCACCACCGCGACCAGACCTTCTGCCTCCGGTGAACCGGCGATGGCGGTGAGGATCTTGTCCCAGGTACCGTCCTGGGCCCACGCGTTGAAGCGGCGCCACAAGCTCGACCACGATCCGAACTCGGCCGGCACGTCCCGCCACGGCGACCCCGTCCGCAACCGCCAACAGATGCCCTCCACCGTCCGCCGGTGGTCATTCCACGGACGGCCGCCCTTCGCGCCCCCACGCGGCATCAACGGCTCAATCCGCGCCCACATCTCGTCACTGAACTGAGGACTCCTGGTCACAAAGACAACCCTGACCCCCACCACCCAAATCAGTTACGCGACACGCCCTAG
>RRZU010201319.1_pt1 | contig 22508 bp, 17 predicted proteins | sample 2165561 | NCBI WGS metagenome assembly RRZU01 (sample SAMN10456909, study PRJNA506462) | wastewater metagenome | isolation source: wastewater sludge | place: USA: Moscow, Idaho | reverse complement strand
CAGTATCGGTGGTTTGCAACCGCATGCGCAATTTAAAATACTCCACATAGGATCCAAGCACGTGGTGCTGCAACCTTGCGGCATATTCATCTAAGCGTTTAGCATTGCCGGCCTGAAAGGCTTCGCGCGCGGCGATAAAATCAAGGTCCTTACTTGCAGATAGCGTTCCAGAAAAGACTAAAAATATTAGCCCTAAAAGATAATTTCTCATAGCTATTTCCCGCGCAGGAACGCAATCAATGGAGGGTACTTACAATCAAGAAATGGAGCAAATATTTTATAGCTAGTTTGGGTTTCCACATCCTTGCTGTGAAAACCCACCATCATACTTCAAGTTCCGGAAAAAAATCCGCAGCCAGTCGGGTAATGATGATTAAACAACGCCTTGACCCAGCATAGCGTCAGCCACTTTGACAAAACCGGCGATATTGGCGCCATCCACGTAATTAACGCTGCCATCGGGTTTGGTGCCATATTTCAGGCATGATTTGTGAATGGCCTGCATAATTGCTTGTAGGCGTGCATCGACCTCTTCATGAGTCCAAGACAAACGCATTGCATTCTGGCTCATTTCTAGGCCCGAAGTGGCGACACCGCCGGCATTACTTGCTTTACCCGGTGCATAGAGTACTTTGTTATGGATAAAACATTCGACCGCTTCAGCAGTCGACGGCATGTTTGCGCCCTCGGCAACACAGATAACGCCGTTGTTAACCAGTGTTTGCGCATCAGTTCCTGTAATTTCATTTTGCGTTGCGCATGGCAATGCCACTTGTACCGGCACATGCCAAGGGTTCTCTCCTGGCAGAAAAGTGACATCGGCGACACGTTTTGCATATTCATCTAGTCGTGCATACAGATGATTCTTTACTTCGGCCAATATCGCCAGTTTTTCCAAGGTAAAGCCATTTTCATCTACGATCGTGCCGCTGGAGTCAGATACAGTAACCACCTTGGCGCCTTGTGCCATGGCTTTCTCTACGGCAAATTGGGCCACATTACCCGAGCCGGAAACCGAAACACGCATCCCTTCCATGTAACGTCCTGCCTGCCGCAATACTTCTTGAGCAAAATATACCGTGCCATAACCCGTTGCCTCCGGACGAATCATTGATCCGCCAAAACTCAATCCTTTACCAGTAAATACACAGTCAGCTCGATTGGATAGTTTTTTCATCATCCCCGCCATGAATCCGACTTCACGTCCGCCAACACCAATATCACCGGCGGGGACATCGGTATCCGAACCAATATGGCGAAATAGCTCGCTGATAAAAGCTTGGCAAAAGCGCATAACTTCACCCGGGCTTTTACCTTTCGGGTCGAAATCGGAGCCACCCTTGCCACCACCCATCGGTAGCGTCGTCAATGCATTTTTGAAGGTTTGTTCAAACGCCAGAAACTTCAGAATTGACAGATTCACCGAAGGATGAAACCGGACACCGCCTTTGTAAGGGCCAATGGAAGAGCTGTGCTGAACCCGGTAACCTCGATTGACCTTAACTTCACCATGATCGTCGACCCAGGATACGCGAAATATTATCACACGTTCCGGTTCGACCAAGCGATCCAGCAAACCATGTTCTGCATACCGTGGGTGTTCCGTTATGAAGGGCCACAAGCTCTCAACAACTTCCGTAACCGCCTGCATATATTCTGGTTGATTAGGATTGCGCTCAGTCACATACGCGCTGAATTCCTGAAGGCTCTTATATTTCATTTTTAATTCCCCGGTAAATGAAAGGTTATTTGCGAATAGCCCAATTCTGCCAAATAAATTCACAGGTTGCACTGTATTTTTGTTAGAAATGGGGTTTTTAGTGGTTTTTCTTCTGTGCTGTTACGTTGAAATATCAACTATTGAAGGTTAGGTTGCAGGAAAATTGATTCTGACAGTAGGTGGAATTCTTTTTTTGCAAATTGGTTTTGGACGCAGAATGAAGGTCTCTAGTTGTCGTATCCCTTATCTTAGGGGATAATGTACACTTTTATTTACTTTATTTTTCTGAAAAATTAGGGAGCTAGTATCGATGGGGACTTTCAAGGATTTTGATGCGACGGTATTTAAAGATTGGAACAGTGCGGTGCGCGCATTGGCGATGGATGCCGTGCAAAAAGCCAATTCCGGTCACCCCGGTATGCCGATGGGTATGGCTGAAATTGCTGAGGTGCTGTGGATTCACCACTTGCGTCATAATCCTGGCAATCCGGGTTGGGTTGATCGTGATCGGTTTGTTCTATCTAACGGGCATGGGTCCATGTTGATTTATGCTTTATTACATTTAACTGGTTATGATTTGCCGATGGAAGAACTTAAAAAATTCCGTCAATTCCATTCAAAAACACCTGGGCACCCGGAATACGGCTACACTCCCGGCGTGGAGACTACTACAGGGCCGTTGGGTCAGGGTATCACAAATGCAGTAGGCATGGCTTTGGCAGAGAAAGTATTGGCGGCCGAATTTAATCGTCCTGGCTACAATATTGTAGATCATCATACTTATGTTTTTCTGGGTGACGGCTGTTTGATGGAAGGCATTTCGCATGAAGCTTGTTCATTAGCCGGCACTTTGGGTTTGGGCAAGCTAATCTGTTTTTATGATGATAATGGTATTTCCATAGACGGTCATGTGGAAGGCTGGTTTACTGATGATACGCCGAAGCGTTTCGAATCTTATGGCTGGCATGTGGTGCCTAATGTCAACGGTCATGACCCAGTGGCGATTGAAGCGGCGATTGAAGCCGCGAAGCAAGTAAACAATAAGCCATCGATGATTTGTTGCAAAACGGTCATCGGATTGGGTTCGCCGAATATGGCCAATACCCATTCAGTACATGGCGCCGCATTAGGTGATGCGGAAATTGCTGCTACTCGTCCACATATTGGTTGGCATCATCCGCCTTTTGAAATTCCGCAAGATGTTTATAGCGTTTGGGACGCAAGAGCGAAAGGCCAGAAGCTCGAAACGGAATGGGATCAGAAATTTGCCGAGTATGCAGAGAAGCATCCTGCAGAGGGGACGGAATTTAATCGTCGCATGGCAGGGGAGTTGCCCGCAAATTGGAACAGTCATGTTGAGAATGTTATTAATCAAGTCAATGCGAAGGCAGAATCCATTGCGAGTCGCAAGGCTTCACAAAACGCAATAGAAGGCTTGGCACCTATTCTGCCGGAATTAATTGGAGGATCTGCCGATTTGGCCGGTTCCAACCTGACGCTATGGTCAGGTTCCAAAGGTGTAGGTAATAGTGTCGGCGGTAATTATGTTTATTACGGTGTGCGTGAATTTGGTATGAGCGCCATGATGAACGGATTGTCGTTGCACGGCGGCTTGATTCCTTACGGCGCAACTTTCTTGATGTTTTCAGAGTATGCTCGTAATGCACTGCGCATGGCCGCTTTGATGAAGATCCGCAACATTTTTGTCTTTACACATGATTCAATCGGTCTGGGTGAGGACGGTCCAACGCACCAACCAGTGGAACAAACGGCTACATTGCGTTATATCCCAAATATGGATGTATGGAGGCCCTGTGATACCGTTGAATCAACCGTTTCATGGGTGCGTGCTATTGAACGCAAAGATGGTCCTTCAACATTGATTTTCAGCCGCCAGAATCTACCGTTCCAGAAACGAGATGCAGCAATCATCAAACTGATCGAAAAAGGTGGCTATATATTAGTCGAAGCAAGTAACAGCAAACCGCAGGTTATTCTCATTGCTACCGGCTCAGAAGTCGGTCTGGCTGTGAATGCACAGAAAGTATTGGCGGATGAGGGTATTCATGCACGCGTTGTTTCCATGCCCTGTACCAATGTTTTTGACCGCCAGGAACCATCTTACAAGGATAGTGTCTTGCCAAAGGGTGTCAAGCGAGTTGCCATCGAAGCCGGTGTGACAGATTTCTGGCGTAAGTATGTTGGACTGGACGGCGCAGTGGTGGGCATTGATACCTTTGGTGAGTCGGCGCCTGCAGATGTGTTATTCAAACATTTTGGCTTTACCGTCGAGAATGTGGTCAAAACGGTAAAAGACATTCTCTAATTCATTTTAAGAACATGGTATTCGGTTAACGAATTTTGTCGTTTATCCGGCGAGCAACAAGTTTTTTATTCAAGGAGCTAGCATGACAATTAAGGTTGGTATTAACGGGTTTGGTCGTATCGGGCGTATGGTTTTCCGCTCAGCAGTACAGAATTTTCCTGATATCGAGATCGTCGCAATTAATGATTTGTTAGAGCCGGATTACTTGGCTTATATGTTGAAACACGATTCAGTGCATGGTCGTTTCAAGGGCGATGTGTCGATTGATGGAAATACATTAGTGGTTAATGGCAAAAGAATTCGTTTGACCGCAATTAAGGATCCTGCTGAATTGAAATGGAGCGAAGTGGGAGCTGAAGTCGTTATTGAGTCTACAGGGCTGTTCCTGACCAAAGAAACTTGCGAAAAGCACTTGGTGGCAGGTGCTAAAAAAGTCATCATGTCTGCGCCTTCGAAAGATGATACACCCATGTTTGTATATGGTGTGAATGACAAATCCTATAAAGGTGAAAGCATTATTTCCAACGCTTCTTGTACTACCAACTGCTTGGCGCCGATGGCTAAGGTATTGAACGACAAATGGGGCATTAAGCGCGGATTGATGACTACAGTGCATGCAGCAACGGCAACTCAGAAAACTGTAGATGGACCATCTAATAAAGACTGGCGCGGTGGGCGCGGCATTCTGGAAAATATTATTCCGTCTTCAACGGGTGCTGCCAAGGCAGTCGGCGTGGTAATTCCTGAACTGAACAAAAAATTGACCGGCATGGCTTTTCGTGTCCCAACTTCGGATGTTTCAGTGGTTGACTTAACGGTTGAACTGGAAAAAGAAGCGAGCTACGATGAGATTTGCAATGCAATGAAGGAAGCTTCTGAAGGCTCGATGAAAGGTGTATTGGGTTACACCGATCAGAAAGTGGTTTCTACCGATTTCCGCGGTGAAAGCTGCACTTCGATTTTTGATGCTGAAGCTGGTATGGCCTTGGATAGAAGTTTTGTTAAAGTAGTGGCATGGTACGACAATGAGTGGGGTTATTCCACTAAAGTATTGGAAATGGTCCGTACTGTTATCAAATAATTTGTATTGATTGATACGTAGTTTGGAACAATTCAGATATTGATTGCTATCTGAATTAATATTTAATTCGTTAAGACATAAAGGATAGCGTTTGCTATCCTTTTATTTTCTTAAAGACAATTTTGGAGTTTATCGTGTCTGTTATTAAACTTGTTGACCTTGATCTTAAAGGTAAGCGTATATTCATACGTGCTGATCTGAATGTGCCCGTGAAGGATGGTAAAGTGACCTCGGATGCACGCATTACCGCCTCTATGGCGACGATTAATCATTGCCTCAAAGAAGGTGCCAAGGTGATGGTTACTTCTCACTTGGGGCGTCCTGAGGAAGGAATTTGGATTGAAGAAAATTCTCTGAAACCGGTTGCTGATAATATTGCTAACCGGTTAGGAAAACCGATTCGACTAATCAAGGACTGGATGGATGGCGGATTTGATGTTGCTACTGGAGAGCTGGTGGTGCTTGAAAATTGCCGTATCAACAAAGGTGAAAAGAAAAATGTTGAGGAAACTGCACAGAAGTATGCAAAATTATGCGATGTGTTTGTAATGGATGCCTTTGGCACTGCACACCGTGCAGAAGCTTCAACGCACGGTATTGCGAAATATGCTCCGATAGCTTGCGCGGGTATTTTGCTGACTGAAGAGCTGGAGGCTTTAACTAAAGCGCTGTTGAGTCCAGCTCGTCCCATGGTTGCTATTGTGGGCGGTTCGAAAGTGTCCACCAAGTTGACCGTGCTTGAGTCGCTGTCCGAAAAAGTAGATCAATTGGTTGTTGGCGGCGGGATTGCGAATACCTTTCTTAAGGCAACCGGCAAGAATGTCGGTAAATCATTGTGTGAAGATGATTTGGTTCCAACGGCTAAAACTTTGATGGATAAAATGACCAAACGCAATGCATCAATCCCGATAGCGGTCGATGTTGTGGTTGGTAAGAAATTTGATGCAAATGAACCAGCCGTATTGAAAGACGCCGGTAGCGTGGCAGATGATGAAATGATTTTCGACATCGGCCCAAGAAGTGCGCAGGAATTAGTGGATATTATTATGAAAGCCGGCACGGTGGTATGGAACGGTCCTGTGGGTGTATTTGAATTTGATCAGTTTGGCGATGGAACCGAAAAGGTTGCGCGAGCAATTGCAGAAACCACAGCATTCACGCTGGCAGGTGGTGGTGATACCATTGCAGCGATTCAAAAATATGATATTTATAACAAAGTTTCTTATATCTCAACGGCAGGAGGTGCATTTCTAGAATTTTTAGAAGGTAAAAAACTGCCTGCAGTAGAAATTCTGGAATTGCGTGCTAACGAATCGCCAAGAACATAATGATTCGAAGAACAAAAATTGTAGCTACGCTGGGTCCTTCCAGCGGTAATCCGAAAACACTGGAACGTATGATTCGGGGCGGTGTTGATGTTGTTCGGATCAATTTCTCACATGGAACGCGCGAGCAGCATATTGAATTGGTGGAGATGACGCGGTCATTGGCCCGCGCGGCAGGTTTTACTGTGGGTGTTCTAGCTGATTTGCAAGGCCCCAAGATCCGTGTCGGCAAGTTTGAACATGGCAAAATCAGGCTTGAAGTAGGTGATCAGTTTATTCTCGATGCGGCATGTGAACTGGGTAATCAGGAACGAGTTGGTTTAGATTATAAAGAACTGCCGAGCGATCTGGAAACCGGAGCCACACTGATGCTGGATGATGGACGCATTGTACTGGGGGTATCTCAGGTGAAAGGTCACCAGGTATTCTGTGTCGTCGAGCAAGGCGGAATACTGTCAAATAATAAAGGCATTAACCGTAAAGGCGGTGGACTAGGTGCTCCAGCTCTGACTGGCAAGGATTTAGAGGATATCAGAACGGCTGCTGAGTTTGGCGCAGATTATCTGGCGGTATCGTTTGTCCGTTCGGGTGATGATATACGACAGGCACGCACCTTGTTGCAAGAGGCGGGGGGTAAGGGCATGATTATGGCTAAGATCGAACGATCGGAAGCTATTCTTGCGCTGGATGATATACTCGAAGCTTCGGATGCAATTATGGTGGCGCGTGGCGATCTGGCGGTTGAAGTTGGTGATGCTGCTGTTCCGGCGCTGCAGAAGAGAATGATACGTTCGGCGCGGGCAAATAACAAAATCGTTGTGACCGCAACACAAATGATGGAATCCATGATTACCAATCCAATTCCAACGCGTGCTGAAGTATCGGATGTGGCCAATGCAGTGCTTGACGGTACTGATGCAGTGATGCTGTCGGCGGAATCTGCTGCTGGTGAATATCCGGTTGAAGCGGTGGAAGCCATGGCCAGGGTTTGTCTGGAAGCGGAAAAGGAATACCTGGTGAGTATTGATCGACGGATGCAGAGTATTACTCCGGCAACCATTGAAGAAGCAATTGCGCGTGCTACGATGTATACCGCTGGTGGCCTGCAGATTCGCGCAATTGCAGCATTGACGCAAAGTGGTGTGACCACATTGCTGATGTCGCGCAGGAGTTCCAAGGTGCCTATTTTTGCGTTAAGCCCGAACGAGGAAACGCGTAGAAGAGTTACCTTGTTCAGAGGTGTTTACCCGGTGGAATTTGGTGAAGGATTGAGCGATCCAGAAGAGATTCTCAATCTGGCCGAGCAGGAATTACTCGACCGCGGTGTTGTGCGCAGCGGTGATATCATGGTGATGACGATAGGTGAGCCGGTAGGTAAGACGGGAGGTACTAATACCATGAAAATCATTAAGGTCGGCGAGTGGAAAATGAGACAAGGAATTGATGCAACCTAAAATTATTGACACGATGTCTACGCAGACAAATGTACGGGCACAGCTGCAGTAAAAAGGAATCAATCGCATTCGTGTAGAATAATCGCTTATACTAATGCTTACAGAATTTTATTCAGATAATTTATTAAGGAGATCTAAATGGCACTTGTATCATTAAGACAATTACTCGATCATGCGGCAGAAAACAGCTACGGTTTGCCCGCGTTTAATGTCAATAATCTGGAGCAAATCCAAGCGATCATGCAAGCAGCGGATGAATGTAACAGCCCGGTGATCATGCAAGGCTCTGCGGGTGCAAGAAAATATGCTGGTGAAGCGTTCTTGCGCCACTTAATCGCTGCCGCAGTAGAAGCTTATCCTCATATTCCTATTGTAATGCATCAAGATCATGGCGCTTCTCCATCGGTTTGTGTCAACGCAATCCGTAGCGGCTTCTCGAGTGTAATGATGGATGGTTCTTTGCAAGCCGACGCTAAAACACCGTCCACTTATGAATATAATGTCAATGTTACAGCGGATGTTGTTAATATTGCGCATTCAGTGGGTGTTTCCGTAGAGGGTGAGTTGGGTTGCCTGGGCTCACTAGAATCCGGCATGGGTGAAGCAGAAGACGGACATGGCGCAGAGGGTGTGTTGTCTCATGATCAGTTGCTGACCGACCCGGAAGAAGCTGCTGATTTCGTTCGTAAAACCGGCGTGGATGCATTGGCTATTGCAATCGGAACCTCGCATGGTGCCTACAAGTTTACCCGTAAACCTACGGGCGACATCCTGGCGATTCAACGTATTAAGGAAATCCATGCGCGTATTCCTAATACCCATTTGGTGATGCACGGCTCAAGCTCGGTACCGCAAGATTGGCTGGATATTATTCGTCAATACGGCGGTGACATCAAAGAAACCTATGGCGTACCAGTGGAAGAAATTCAGGAAGGCATCAAGTATGGCGTGCGTAAGATCAATATCGATACCGACATCCGTTTGGCAATGACTGGCGCGATTCGCCGCAGCTTGGAAAAAGATAAAAGCAATTTCGATCCGCGCAAATTTCTGAAAGAAGCCACGGCAGCCGCCAAGGACATTTGTAAAGCACGCTTCGAAGCATTTGGTTGTGCTGGACAAGCAGGAAAAATTAAGCCAATCTCGCTGGAAGATATGGCTAATCGTTATACTAAAGGCGAATTGAACGCCATTGTTAAGTAGTTAATCGAATTATTTAATAACCCCTATGGTCAACTGTGCAGTTTAGTATGATTGATCATAGGATTCAGATTAGACTGTAATTGTTTTGGCACAGGTTAAACTAACTTCGGCAGAATCGGAGGCTTATCGCTGGATTCTTCAAAGAAACTGTTTATCAGTCGCTAAAGTGTCGCATACGTTCCCAGCTTAAATCGATCATTACATTTCCTTCTCTAGAAGAGTATAAAATTTTTTCTCTTAATGATGGAGGTATTGTCTAAATTAACAGATAACGCTATCCTGATAACGATATTATTCTTTGTAAGAAACACCATGACACAAGACGAGCAAAAACGCGCTGTAGCTGTAGCTGCGATCCAATATATTCCGGTCAATTGTATTGTTGGAATAGGCACAGGATCCACCGCAAATTATTTCATTGATGAACTGGCTAAAATCAAGCATAAAATCGACGGCGCGGTTGCGAGCTCGGATGCGTCGGCACAAAGGCTTAGGAAACATGGAATCGAAGTGCATGATCTCAACAATGTTATTGATGTCCCTGTTTATGTTGATGGTGCGGATGAGATCACTGAAAATTTGCATATGATTAAAGGCGGCGGTGGCGCATTGACGCGAGAAAAGATCGTTGCCGCGGTAGCACAGAAATTTATTTGTATTACCGATCAGAGCAAGCTAGTAAATATTCTTGGCAACTTCCCTTTGCCTGTAGAGGTCATACCGATGGCGCGTAGTTATGTTGCTCGTGAAATTGTTCATTTAGGCGGGCATCCAGCTTTGCGTCACGATTTCATCACGGATAATGGCAATATCATCCTGGATGTGCATGGATTGCAAATTATGAACCCGGTTGAGCTGGAAGCAGCGCTCAATCAAATTGCTGGTGTTGTAACTAATGGTCTTTTTGCCCGGCGTGCGGCGGATACGTTATTATTAGGAACAGATAACGGTGTGCGAATAATTTCTATTTAATTTTTAATAATTGGTAGCTAAGAACTCTAATCTTAGCTACCAGCCAAAGGCGAGGTATGGCAAACAAAGAGCATATTTCTAAGCAGTTTGATGCAGATCTTGAGGAAGTCCGTACCCGTGTTTTACAGATGGGTGGTTTCGTTGAAGAGCAAATCGAATATGCAATTGAGGCATTGACGAGTGGTAATGAAGAACTTATCGACCAAGTCATCACACGCGATCATCGTGTCAACGCCATGGAAGTATCGATCGATGAAATCTGTAATCAGATTATTGCGCGCCGACAACCGACTGCAAGTGACTTACGTATGATCATGATGGTGATTAAGACTATTACTGATCTTGAGCGCATTGGTGATGAAGCAGCGAAAATTGCCCGAATGGCGAAGTTGATCTATTCGTCTGATCGTATGCACATTCCGCGTTTTAATGAAATCAAACATGTCGCCAGTATTGCAATGGATATGTTGCATAAGGCACTTGATTCCTTTGCCAGACTTGATTTGAATGCAGCTGCACAAATTGTCAGACAGGACGAATTTGTAGATGAAGAATTCCGTTCTATCTTACGTCAGTTAATTACGTTCATGATGGAAGACCCAAGAAAAATCTCTACTTGTTTGGAGATAGTATTTATTGCCAAAGCAATTGAACGCATTGGAGATCATGCAAAGAACATGTCTGAGTACGTTGTCTACATGGTAAAAGGAAAAGATGTGCGCCATGTGACGGCCGACCAGATTGAACAGGAAATCAGAGAATAATTTGAATGGTTTTTTCTTATACCAAGCGCTGATTTGGAACAACTTACTCTAGATAAACTGCGGTATACAGCAGGGCTAGTCGATATTTTAATGAAACCTTACTCTGTAGAAGGCATTGGATTGTTATGTAGAAGCTAACGATTCCAACAATCTGCTACATTTCCACCAGCGCCTTGAGCTCCTGTATTTCTCAAAGTAAGTGTGCCGCAGACATCTCCCGCCATCGAACCGATTGGTATTGCCTGAAGTATGAAAGTATTGTTATCCGCAAATTGTAATGAAATATTATATTGTGCCACTCCTGTTCTCGGTGATTGGGTGATAGGTAGTGTTACAGCTATATCATCACCTGTATTAATAATTCCATCCGCGCCTACAGTTGCATCATACTGGTTATTCTGTGAATAAAATCGTTCCATAAATTGAGCATTCTCATACAATATTGATTTTGCAACAGTCCGATTAGTTTGTCTTACATAGTCTTGGTAGGATGGGAGCGCAACGGCTGCGATAATACCTAGAATTGCCACTGTTATCATTAACTCAATCAAAGTAAACCCCATCGCTTTAGATAAATTGAAAGGTAGTTTCATAAGTTTTTAGTCTCCGAGGATTTTAATTCCAGAGAGCATTTTATAAATAATTTTGATGCTCAGTTGTTATAAATTTTTATATCACTCATCTTGAATTCAAGAATCAATGGCAACGATTAATGATAAAAATAATTTACTTGCTAAATTTATTTTAGTGCAAAAGCTCTCGCCACGTAATTCTGCCACGTAATCCGGCCGCACCTTTCGCTGTAGTTGTCTGTGAGAGCGTACCGTCGGCTGTTGAGTACACAAGTGTGTCAGAATCCGAGTGACCTCTAATCCGTGTAACGCCACCTACAGCAAATCCAATATCCATACCTGCCGATAGCCCGTCATCAAGCGCAAGAACCCGATTTCTGTTGGTATCAAATGCCGGAAAAGAAAGCATTCCCCCCGTTAAGAAATCGAGCGCGTTAACAACCCCTCGACCGCCAAAATCGCATGGTGATATAGAAGGCATAATAGTAGTAAATACCAAGATTCCATCTTCCAAACTGGGTACACCTGTAATCCTTTCACCGCTAACGGGAAGATTTACATACCAGCCTTTAATTGTGGTCGAATAGGGCACCAAATTTCGAGTTGCCGTCCTGATTGTTCCGTCAGTTATCACTTGTTGTACAAGTGCTCCCGCTGCTACTGTTGCTGAGCTACTATCATCCCATATTCCATAGACAGTCTGAGCATTTATACTGGTTGTATCAGCAGTCTCTAAGTATTTTCCTGTGCCGAATAAAACCAGCTGGCCACCTTTTGGATGAAAGCTTACAGAAGGTGGAGAAATGATGGGCTTCGAAGTGCCGGATACAAATAAAGGTGCTCCGCTGATGGCCACCTTCCAATTTGAAGGCGTAGCAGAGCTTACATCGAATTTCCACAAATTTCCTTTGATATCACCCGCATATATGGTATCGGCTTTGCCATTACCATTTGTGTCAAATGGGGTCGGCGTTGAAAGACCGTTTCCTGTACCTGAACTAGCAATCAATTTAATATAATCCGTTCCAACTGTCCAAGTACCATCTTCACCGCCTGAAATAAACAAAATATAAAGGACCGCTTTACCGCCTGTGCTGTTATAACCATTACCTACAATTGCAGCCCATTGATTGTTCTCCATTTTGACGATTTGCATTGATTGACCGGTAAACGAATTAATTTGCGGATAATTATGGCTATAACCCATGTCAGCATCATCAGAACTGGTAAATTCCCACAGTAATATATTTGCTGCATTTGCTGCAGTAAAGGGTGGTGCTGATTTTGTTGCGTCCGCTGGGTTTGTAACATCCAATGCATAATAGCCTTGACCGCCGCCATTCAGTCCACCAACAAGGATACTTCGCCAGCTCGAGGTTGAGCTGGAATAAACATCACCCGTCATCGGAGATCCATCGACGAAATAGCGATGATTGGCGGTATAATCTTTGTCCGTCAATCTACTTAGATTCTCATAAACCGTGCTTGGTATATAAGTCAACAGTTCTTTGCCTGCATCTGCTGCAGTGCATCCTGCTGTTACTCCAGAAATGCAGGCATTAAACCCATGTAGCATCCCGTCATTGGCGCCAACGTAAATCATTGGAACACGATCCTTATAGCTAGCATGAAAAGATTTATAGCCGGGATGATCCACATCAGAATAGCCTGCACTTGGCTTTCCAACATAGAGCGGACCAGAGCTCACGATATCACCTAGCTTGCTAACAGGGCGAGCACGAAAATTATTGATCGAAGTAGAACTCGAACATGTAAATGTTCCAGTTGCACTTTCACGTGTTGAGCCTCCCCGCAGAAATGCTACTCTCTCAGGGCCACAATTATCAGTAGTGCCCGCAGCGTTCTTATCGAGTAACGCTTTTTGGGCAGTGGTTAAATTACCATATTCAAATGAAACTCCATCATTACTGCCTTTTGTAATTATGACCCGTGAAGCAGGATTAATGGTTCCTGATGCAAGTGAGACTTCCCCAGCGTTCCATTCTGCTGTACCGAATACTCCGGTGGAACTTAGCGGAATCGATAATAACTGCCCACTCCAATCACCACTATTAAACTTTGCTTGATAAACGCGACCATTTGTCATCAGTGAGTTTGAATTGGCTGCCACAGCAGAAGCCGATCCTGTTCGAGCTACAATATTTTTTAATGCGCTGGATAGTGCATTTGCGAATGTAGTTGGATCGGCGGCGCTAAAAAATTCTCCCCGGCTATTAACAGCAGCGTGCCATAGATCATCTATTTTGGCCGCTTCACTGGTCGTTGGGTTTGGCCAGGCTTGCGTTCCGGAGGGTAATTCTGTCATCGTGCCAGTTACTCCCAAGCCTACGGTAAAGGTCACCAGATGTTGCCAAAATGCCGGATCGTGAGGATTGGTTGGTACTTTGTTGGGTAAATCTGTGCGTAAATCATTTTTCCAATATTGCATCGCTGCATCTGCTAATGTATCACTATAAGAATCCGAATAAGGAAGAGTTGGAATATATGTATATGTTGCCGGAACCGCAGGTGAAGAATGATTTGTAATACTAGAACCAGCCAAATTATCTGAATTATCCAAACCAGATATAGAGCCCGCTGTCCAGTATCCATCTGTCATCAAAATATTATAATTTTGTCGGCATTCGTGTTGGGTGCCACCAGTCGAACCTGGCGTCAGACCCCAAGGGCCTTTATCGTCTGTTCTTTTAAAGTACTCGCCAACCGCGAGTACGGCTTCTCGCAATGGTGTGCCTTTTGCAGGAATATCATGGTCATATAGATTGGTAAAGAAATTTGTTCTGTCCGTGCCCGTAAACTGCCTTACACCAGTCTTGACTACTGTTGTTGCTACACCATCAATTGTTGTAGAGCCTTTATTGATAGCTGCAAAGCCAACTCGCATGGTATTTCCTTGCGCTGCAAATGCCCGGCCTACTCCCGCCCGAGATAATAAAATGCGCGAACGATAATACGTATACCAATTGGCAAAATTCTGAATTTCTTCATTATAAGTACATGTAGGCGCTGCAACACAATCGGAACGATTGGAGCCGCTTGAGTAGGTTGAAGTGGATGATTTTATCTCTATTTTTGTATAGCTACCGGCATTATTGATGCTCCCACTATTATATTGATAGTATACGGCAGGATAAAAAGTTTTTGACTGACTGCCAGAAAGAGTTCCGTCATTTTTCAGCCAAGTTGCTGTTTGCGTATTATTAACTGTCAGGTTACGGCAGCCAGCGGCAGTATTCAACGGATTGTGGTGCGCACATGTTGGGACAGCATTATTCATCAACGATCCATCAGCGTTACTCCAGGGTAAATACCTGACCGTGGGGTCGTAGTAATTTTTGTTAACATAACTGGAGCGCAGTGAGGCGGTGTATTTGTTAGTTGAATCAAAATCGACAACATAATTGTTGTAATCATCAGCACCATAAACACCTGACGCGCGAGGAAACATATAACGTACACTTTGAATTATCAAATTCTCCGGCATAATCTCGAAGTGCATTGAGCCAGAATCATCAAGCGTGAACATGACATTTGGAGAAATGTTTCCACCTAAGAAGAGTGGAGTATTCGATAACGGGGGAAGAGCCTGAACACTGCCAGTTAAAAGAATGAGTGAAAAACCCATCGCTTTAATTAATGTTAAAAAACCGTATAAATTATTTTTCTTCATGATCTTTACGTCCTTGACAGTATTTTTTTATAACTATGGCCTAAAAACCTCTTGTATCCATACAACAGTACCTTGCTTGGCTCCTTGAGCTCGAACAGTAATACGATAGTAGTACCGTAAAGTATTTCCGGGAGGTGTTTTCTGTATCCCTTCAATCAAATATGTAGGTGCTGGGACACCGGCTGGTAGACCAGGTGCTGTGTAAGGAACACCATTAAATCTAAAAACGTTGCCTTCTACATAATTAATCGGACAGCCCGGGTTACAGTACGTATCCCAGGATTTAGCTGGAGCATCAACACCTGCGCCGTAATAACAGAATCCGTCTGTGCAGTTAGTGTCAAATTCACTCATGCCTTCAATCGATTTGGGTGAATTTGTAGAAGGATCATTGTCACGAATATGATGTTCTGCATAGCGCAAAGCCATTTCTGCTGCCTGCATCGCGAGCATGCGGTCTCGCATATTGGCTGACATTCTTTCCTCTATCGTTGCCATTTTCGCGGCTGTTATTCCAAGAAGAGAGAGAGCCAACAAAAAAATCAGGCCTGTTACAAAGACAGCACCACTTTGCCGCTGAAAATAATAAAAATTCCTACTCATGGCGTATCATTAATGCGGTTACGTAAATTAATCGTTGATGTAAATGCGCGTCTCAATCTCCTATCTGCCGGGTTGGCAATTGATGCACCACTGCAGTCGAGATAATTGCCTGCTGAAACGACATTTGTTTTTTCAGAGCGAATCAAAACACAAATACGCGCTGTGATAACTTGCTCCCAATCGGCTGGTAGATCGGTATATTGATCAACGGATTGATCACTGTTCGTATCCACTCCGTAAAGAATTTGTAGATCTTCTACATCGCTTAATAAAACTTGCCCGATTGGTGGTGCGCCGGGCGCCAGCGGGGCATCGGAAATTTGCCCATCACACTGTAATTCTGCGTTGGCCGCATCAATGTTAAAATGATTCTGGATGATTTGGCCCGCAACACCTACCACTGTACCTTCGCAATCACTGTCTCCAATTGCTCCTTCAAATTGCACCGTTAAGGTATCTGGTACACCGGCACTGCCATTAGTGCCGCTAATGGCAGTGCCGGTAAATTCGACTTTAAACCCAGTAAATGGTATTTCTACATGTCCGGCTTGCTTGATACTTCGTCCAATAATCTCCAACGCGAAACGCCCGCTTTCTTGTACCCGGGCATTATCTTCCTGTTCGCGAAAAACTCCCTGGCTACTGACGAAAACAGTTCCGATAACGAGTAGTAATACCAAGCCAATTATCATTCCAACCATCAACTCAACCAGAGTAAAGCCATCTTGAGTATTTGGTGTTATACTTTTTCGTTCGGATTCGAATTTATTTTGATGAATTGTTGAAGTAGTCATCACGGTGCAAACCTTGTTACAAAACACTGAGTATTTGTTGTTCCCCCTGGGCAGTTAGGACTAGGGTTAGGGTCATCTGCCATTTCTTTTTCTGTCCACATCAAAGTAATCGAATATCCCAATACTAGGTTTCCATTTACAGTGCCAACACCACCGGGAAGTAATCTGGCGTTAGCTGTATTCCATAGCGCATGATCAAAAGTCGCGATTTGTGCCGGACTACAGGTATTTGCTACACAGTCCGCGCTGCTGGGAATATTTGCTGAAAGTGCATCATATGCTCCTGCGGCTACACCTGCTATGTTGGCACGCATACGATCAGCAATATCCTCTGTTTGTTTGCTGGCTACAGAACGATAATAGGCAACATTGTTACTGCGCGCACCGGATACGACTAGTGCCGCCATACCTAGTAAGCCAAAAGACACGATTAGAACCGTAATTAGTACTTCAATTAAGCTAAAGCCATTGCTATGAGTTTGCCTTTTTATTGAAAATATCCTATTTATCAGCATGTTCCTGTACCTGTTTCAGAACGAAAGCGCCCTTGATTATTTAAGATAATAGCTTTTGAATGCGATCCCCCACGACTATCGCACAGTGTAAAAGTATCGTTAAATCCCATTGAATAACCATTGGCGGTAAATGTAATTCTGTTTTTTCCCGAGGAGAATGTATTTCCTCCCGAGAAAGTTGTCCCAACCTGTAGAATTTCTTCACCTGCGTCAACTACACCAGCATTAGTGGTATCGGCAAACACTAACCAACCATTCGACCAAGTTGTTCCTCCTGTGCAGCTAGTGCCATTTGTGCTGGGGCAAAGCGAAACGGGGCTACTGCGCCGAACAGCTTCACTTTTAGCTAAAGCCAATGCCGAATAGAAGCTATTGCTTTGTGTCGTCAGTAAATTATTTTGAATAAAAGTGCTAAAACTTGGCACAGCAACTGATAACAAAATACTGACCACGCTCAATGTGACTAGTAGTTCAATCAAGGTGAAACCATGTTGATATAATTGTTTAATCAGTTGTGTTTTTTTCATGCGCGAAATCCCATGCCATCTTTGTTTTATCTTCTAAGCTTATTTATTAATATCTTTCGGCTAGATCCTAGCGGCCATAATTTAGACAAACTTTAGCTTTTAGTGCGAAATCTTATGTATCTTTCGATGGTTGATTCAATGCAAAGCATCTATACATGATAGGTATGGGATAATGTTTCCTTTACCAAGCTTTGCAATTTTTCAGTATGAGCAAATAATTACTCCATCATGAAGCAGGATATAGTTGTCGTTGGTGCGGGCATCATTGGACTTGCAACGGCTGAAAGGCTTTTAGCACAGGGCGCGAATGTTACGATACTTGAACGAAATCAAGCAGGACAAGAATCATCCTGGGCGGGTGGTGGTATTTTATCGCCGCTTTTACCATGGGATTATTCCGATCTTGTCACACAACTTACCAGCTACAGTGCCAAGCAATTTCCAGCTTGGGTTTCAGCTTTGCAGGAGGTGTCTGGGATAGATCCAGAATACGAAATATCCGGCATGTTGATATTGCCGCCTTACGATTTAGAAATTGCTAAGCAATGGTGTGCGGTTCGAGGGATTGAAATCGAACAACCCACAGTTTCCAATATTTCTTCTATCGGAAAAAATTTTGGTTCTGATAGAACTAAAACACATGATCGTTCTTTATTTCTGCCAAATATTGCTCAAGTGCGTAACCCCAGACTATTACGTGCATTAATCAGCCGAGTTTTACAGTTAGGTGGGAGAATCATAGAAAATTGTGCGGCCTATTATTTTAATTCTAATTATCAGCAGATACAATCGCTTACATCATCTTGTGGGAAATTTGTTGCTGATTACTATATTGTTAGCGCCGGCGCATGGAGTAAGGAAATATTAGGAGTCCACGCTTTGCAGCTCGATGTCAGGCCAATAAAAGGGCAAATGTTATTATTTAAATTTAATATACCGCCGGTAAGTAACATTGTAGTGCAAAATGATTTTTACATCATACCTCGTCGAGATGGCCATGTGCTCATTGGCAGTACACTCGAGGATGTAGGGTTTGATAAACAAACGACGGTATCAGCATTTAACCAGTTATTAAGACACGCCTATGACATTTTGCCGTCACTTCAAATGATGCCCATTAAGCAACACTGGTCAGGATTACGTCCTGCTTCATCCAGAAATATCCCTACGATTGGTTGGCATCCGGTTATTCGTAATTTACTGATCAATACCGGACACTATCGCTATGGGGTGACGATGGCACCAGCTAGCGCTGAGATTCTAGTCAATGAGATGACGGGTGCTACACAACCATTCGATACCTCTCCGTACCAAGCAGGATGGGGAATTAACTAACGTTCATTTAGGCCTTGGGTAATGGGAATACAACCGACTCTACAACACCACTTAACTCTTCTATCATTACATCCTCACCAATTTGATCGGCACCTATTTGTTTGAGTCTGGATATCACTTGTTGTACTAGAATTTCAGGTGCAGAAGCTCCGGCCGTAATGCCAATAACTTTCTTTCCGATGAACCATGCTTCTTGCAACTGCTCGGCACGATCTACCATATAAGATTCCACATTGGCATTTCTCGCCACTTCACAAAGCCGATTTGAGTTTGAACTATTGGGAGAACCAACCACGATAACTAAATCACATTGGTTGACCATCTTTTTAACAGCATCTTGACGGTTTTGCGTGGCATAGCAGATATCGTCTTTTTTAGGGCCGGTAATCATCGGGAAGCGTTTTTTTAGGGCATCGACAATGCGTGCAGCATCGTCGACAGATAATGTGGTTTGAGTTACATAAGCCAGATTGGTCTCATCTTTAACCGTTAAAACCTCAACATCCATCTCTGTTTCTACCAGATACATTCCTTTGTCTTCACCTTCAATCTGCCCCATGGTACCTTCAACCTCAGGATGACCTTGATGACCGATCATAATGATCTCCTTGCCATCTTTGCGCATCTTACCTACTTCGACATGAACCTTGGTAACCAGCGGACAAGTTGCGTCAAATACCTTCAATTTACGATCAGCTGCTTCCCGGCGGACCGCATGAGAAACGCCATGTGCGCTAAAAATTAGAATGCTATCTTGTGGCACCTCATCCAAGTTCTCCACAAAAACTGCGCCTTTCTTCTCCAGGTTTTCTACCACAAATCGATTATGCACCACCTCATGACGCACATAAATCGGTGCGCCATGCATTGTAAGCGCTCTTTCTACAATCTCGATCGCGCGGTCTACACCGGCACAAAAACCTCTTGGATTTGAGAGTAGTACTTTGATCATTTTTTATTCTCCAACAATGGATATTATGTTTGCACTCAGTCAGTAATAGATAAATTTTATAAATAACAAAACTTATCAGCTTATAAATTACGCTGGAATTTTATATTTCTCGATAACGTTCAGCCAGTAGGGTACGTTTTTCATAAGCTTCACGAGCGATTTGGATATCCTCAAGAAATTGCGGTAATTCTTTGATCAGTAATGCTTGTGGGCCATCTACCAATGCGTTACTGGGTGCCGGGTGAAAATCCACCAGTACCATATTGGCGCCTGCAACGATGCCTTGTGCAGTCACATGCATAATGTCCAATATGCCCTCCGGCGAGCTTGCGCGTGTTCCCACTGAATGTGAGGGATCTATACAGACCGGCATGCGTGTCAAGCGCTTGACCGCCGGCACATGTGAGAAATCGACAAAATTACGATGCGGGTCACCCATGTTTGTTTTCATGCCACGTAAACCGAAAATTACTTTTCGATTTCCTTCCGAAGCTAAATACTCTGCAGCATTCAAAGATTCATCCAAAGTAATGCCAAAGCCTCGTTTGATCAATACTGGAAAATTCTGCTGGCGACCAACGATTTTTAATAATTCAAAATTTTGTGTATTCCTTGTACCTATCTGCAGCATAACGCCGGTTGCACTGCCTGTCTGGTAAAGCGCGTTACGTATCTCTTCTAAATGAGACTCGTGCGTAATCTCCATGGCAATCACTTTTATTCCATATTTTCCTGCCATATCAAATACATAAGGTAAGCAGGTCTTTCCGTGACCCTGAAATGCATATGGACTGGTACGTGGTTTATAAGCACCCATACGCGTACAAACCTGACCATGCTCACGCAATGCCTTCATCATCATTTCAACGTGTTCAATGGTGTCGACGGCGCATAGACCGGCAAACACGTTTAGCGTGTCTTGCCCAAAACGAACGCCGTTATATTCAAAGTAAGTTGCGCGATCGTCATTTTTGTGTCGACCTAAAACGCGATATTCTTCGGATACGTGTACAACGCTATCAACACAAGGCAAGCAACTCACATCTTCAATGGATAATACTTTGGTGTTACCGATTAAATATATCTCTGTTAGTGTTTGCTCAATGCCGACTTCGGTATGAACGCGTGTTGATATCCCCGTGAAGTTGGCTAGATGCGCCATCAACTGCTTATATTCCGGGCTTTCAGGTCGGGTATTGGGAACAAGAATAAGAATCATAAAGTAATTTTAGAAAGATAATGCTAATTTTCAAGCGCAAGATAAGTGACCGAAGATTTTAACCGAAAAAACCATTGGTTACCATGATTTCAGTATGTGTTCAAATTTCTACTTAAACCAACCTGAGACAATTTGTCACATAGCTATTTTAGGAAATTTCAGCTAATGTTCTATTGTTAAACAAGTCAAAAATTCATCCTATACATGCACCATGTTCAGTGATCTCAGTCAATCACCACTTAGCAAAAACTTACACCGATTATTTCTGCTTCGAAATATCGCTATATTTGCCCAATGCCTCACCTTTACCATTGTGTACTGGAGCATTGATATTGTAATTCCCTGGCTACCCATGATTGTCGTCGTGATATTACTCGCAGTAATAAATCTGCTTACATGGATACGATTACATCGTAAATGGCCAGTTTCTCACTTGGAATTCTTTTTTCAATTGTTGATTGATGTTCTGGCACTGAGTGCTTTGCTGTATTTCAGTGGTGGATCAACCAATCCATTTATTTCATTATTCTTGCTACCCCTAACCATCGCAGCCGCCACACTGCCTTGGCGCTATACATGGATTATGGCTGTTATTACAATTGCTTGTTATACGCTACTGTTATTCGTTTATATACCTCTTCCGCACGAGCATAGCAATCATCTTATTGAGTTTGCATTGCATGTATCTGGAATGTGGCTGGCATTTGTATTAAGTACAGTAATCATTGCCTGGTTTGTCGTTAGAATGAGTTCTTCCATCCGTGATCGGGACCGCGATCTTGCCAAAGCACGTGAACATGCCTTGCGCAATGAGCAAATCATCGCATTAGGAACACTGGCCGCAGGTGCCGCTCACGAGCTAGGCACGCCGCTCTCGACGATGGCAGTAGTAACCGGTGAATTACAGCAAGAATATACGCATGATACAGAATTCCAAAACAATATTCATATACTGCGGGATCAGATAGTCCATTGCAAGCAGACTTTGACTCATTTGCTGGCGAAAGCAGGTCAAACAAGAGCTGAGCATGGTAGCGAGCTTGCTGTTGACGAATTTCTCCGTCAAATATTGGATAAATGGAAGTTGATACGTCCCTCTGTTAAATTCACGTATCAAAGTACAAGCACACAACCCGTACCTCGAATTATGGATAATCAATTATTGAACCAATCTATACTCAATCTGCTGAATAATGCCGCAGATGCATCTTCAGAACGTATTGAAATCAGCAGCCATTGGGATAATCAAGAGTTGCACCTGGAGATTATTGATGACGGCAAAGGATTGTCAGCAGAGGCATTGCAGCGTGCTGGTGAAGCTTTCTTTTCCAGTAAAGCACCGGGACAGGGTTTTGGCATCGGCTTGTTTCTGGCTAATGCCAATATAGAACGATTTGGAGGTAGCGTTCGTTTGTTTAATCTTGAAAATGGCGGGGCCTGCACACAAGTCGTTTT
>RRZU010954522.1_pt1 | contig 22515 bp, 22 predicted proteins | sample 2165561 | NCBI WGS metagenome assembly RRZU01 (sample SAMN10456909, study PRJNA506462) | wastewater metagenome | isolation source: wastewater sludge | place: USA: Moscow, Idaho | reverse complement strand
GTGAATGAAGCTTATACGACGCAAACCTGTTCATGCTGCGGAAACATTCCTAGTAGCAGTCCGAAAGGTCGAGCAGGGTTGCGTGTCAGAGAATGGACATGCTCCGATTGCGGAGCCCATCATGATCGCGACGTCAACGCCGCGATCAACATTCTCGCGGCTCTTCGCTGCGCGAAGACCATGCCACAACGTGGCATATGGCCCGAGGGCCATCGTATTCATGCTTGGCATGAATACATCGCCGTCTAGCAGGAATCCCCGTTCGATAATGGGCCGATGGCCCATGGTCTTTCGCGTTGCGAAAGAAGGACGAGGGAGGATGTCAACGACGTGCGCTTTGTTCGCGCCGAAGGCGTGGCCATGGGCGATGACGCCAAAGCCGCCGCGCTAGACAGCGCGGAGCAAAGCATCCGCGCCCAGGTGGTTGCTGCCAACCAAAGAACGATGGCGCAGGCGGCGTAACCGTCGGGTTCAATGGATGGATAACGCAAGAAGTGGCTTCGCTTCCGAAGACCATATGGACTACAATAACGCGATGCGTCTCTATCCCGTATCCGATTTGCACAACGAATCCCTTCCATGGTCTCCCCCGGGTGATCCGGATGGCGTACTTCTGGTCGCCGGGGACATCCATACACGAGGACGTGCAGGCGATTTCCTACGCGAGGCGGCCCCGCTCTACAAGCACGTCGTGGCGGTACTGGGGAATCATGATCACTGGGATGGCGCCGCCGAGAACACCATGATCACCATCCGGGCGTCTCTTCGTGATTACCCCAACGTTCACGTGTTGGACAAAGACACGGTCGTACTCGACGGCGTACGTTTTGTGGGGTGCACCCTTTGGACGCATGTTCCACCGGACGCGTTGATGTCCGTTCAAAACACGATTCGGGATTACGAACGCATCCGTATCGCCCAAGGGCAAGCCAAGTTGAACGTAGGAACTACGAACTACTGGCATACTCAAGAAAAAGCCTTTTTGGAAACGACCCTCCAGCAACCTTTTAACGGCCCTACGGTGGTCGTAACCCACCACGCACCATCGGCACAATCGATCGATGCGCGGTACAAAGAACACGCGAGTGCCGCCGCGTTGAACCACGGCTACCATACGCATTTGGATCAGTGGGCCAGTAGCCTCGGATTCGACGTTTGGATTCATGGTCACACCCATCATTCATTCCAGTACGAGTTCGGTCCTGGTCAACTGGTATGCAACCCACGCGGTTACGCGCCCGCCATGGTCAACCCCGATTTCAACGAGCGTTTGGTGCTGGATCCCTTTGTGTTGCATCGTCAACGTCGGCCCATCGAAAAAACGCAATCGTACGAAGATTTTTGGGCGACACCCGGTCCGACTTAAAACCGTGGCGCTGCCACCACACGCGATGGTCAACGTTCAATCAAGATGCTAGAATAGAGGTTTTGAAAGAACCATCATGCGTGAAACCACCAAGATGGTGCTTCCCGCCACCCGTCCGCGCAACCCTTTTGGGAAAGCCGCATTCATGGGCAACGCGGGTTCGCACCAGAAACCTCATAAGGCGCTCCGTGCCAAAGTTCGCCAAGATTTGCGCTCCGGCCGCTACGACAAAACCCCCTCCGGTTCGGAGGGGTTTTTCATTGGCTCACCATAGACGAAACATCCCGGGCAAGCTACAATGCAGCAACTATGCGCATTGCCCTTTTTTCGGATTTGCACCGCGAATGCTCGACCATCGAACTCGCATCCTACGTGAAAGACGCGGATGTGGTGGTGCTCGCAGGAGACATTGACGAAGGTCTCAAAGGCGTGGAGTGGGCCAAGTCCATCCCCAAGCCAGTTATTTATGTGCCGGGTAATCACGAATACGATTACGGCAACATTCCCGAATTGAACGCCGCGTACAACGAAGACCACGGCAACGTTACCGTGCTGCAGAACCGGCAACTCATCATCGACAACGTGCGCTTCCTTGGCTGCACTCTGTGGACGGATTTCGAATTCCATGGTTTCTTGGCCATGGACAAAGCTATGGACGCCTGCGAACGCGGCATGCCCGAGTACAAAATTACCCGCAACGGGGATCACAAGGTAACCCCCAAGGAAATTCAACGGATGCACCACGATAGCCGTGGGTGGTTGAAAATCATGTTGGACACTCCATTCGCGGGCGACACGGTGGTCATTACGCATCATGCGCCCCACCCCAAAAGTATTCTGCCTCGCTACAAGAACGATTGGCTGACCGCCGCGTTCGCCAGCGATTGCGAAGACCTCATGCATCGTCCTTTTCTGTGGATGCATGGGCATACCCACGAGCCCGTTGACTACTGGGTGGGCGATACCCGTGTCGTGTCGCACCCCCGTGGTTATTTCAATCGCAAAGACCAAGTTCCATTGAAATGGGGCAAACCCATGCTGGTGGAATCGTCGGTGGATATTCCCGCCAAACAACGCAAGCATCACATCGCAGGCGTGATTACCCGTCATCAACAAAAACCGCTAATCTACCAAAGCCAATGAACGAACCTACTTCCACGTCCTTCAAAGATTTCATCGAACTGTATCGTCGCACCGAAGAAGCTAACGCGCCGAACTCCGACTCCATTTGGCTACAATTGGAAGAATTGGCCCGCAAAGCGTTGAGCACGGCCCCCATTTACAAGAAGCCCCACGATGTAACGCCCAGCGATTGGGCCGAGGCTGAGCAGATGTTCGGGTACGCGGCGCACATGCTGGTCGGCAAAGAGACCACCCACGTCCTGGGGTTCCTTCCTCTGGTCGTGGATGTCATGAGTGGCGCCCTGGAAGGCTTCCGCATGGCTAAAGATTTCACGCCTCTCTCCAAGGCCCTCGCTCAACGGTACGCGTTTCCGTTGAAGACGTACCCCTGCTGGATTGAGCACGCCACGCTGGAGCAATCCAATCCCAAAGACATTCAAACGTTGCTAACCGCCCTGGTTCAAGGCAAGAAACTGGACGAGCAATGGAATCGCCCCGATCAATTGCTCTGCGAAGAACCCTGCGTGCGTGTGTTCTATCTGCCTGTCGTGTTCGAGGTACCCAACGATCTCGCGCAAACGACCGACTACAGTTTGGACGACACCTACGAGGAAGTGGGCGATGGGGACGATGCGTTGGCCACCGCGTTCGAGACCGTATTTACCATGGACGGAGATTGCGATGTCCGCATCCAAGAATTCGACATGGGCGCCGCCGATGATGTTGTGCACGCTGCTCAAACGCAACGCGATTTGCGTGAAATCACCTCACGGTTGGAGATGATGAAGGCCGCCGTCTCGCAAAGGGATAACACCCAACACGAAGCCCGTGTTGAAATCCAATTGACCTGGGGCGCTCCGCAAGGAGCCCCTCTGGAGTCCTACGATACACCCGTCGTGCGATTCATTGCGTGGGCGAAAACTGCGGACGATGTCGCCCCCTCCCATATGGTCATGGGGGTTCACGTTGACCCTCGCCAGCCCGGGCAATGGGCGGGCGTCCTCGCTGACCTTTTGCAAGCATGCTATCGCGTAGGCTGGCCCAATGTGAACGTTCGCCAACACAGCGGAACGGACGCCATCCAATATTGGAACGAGGCCACCGCCTCCAAAACATTGCAGTAAGGAAGAAACGAACGTGCCCGCAGAAGCGGGCACGTTTATGGGCGCCTTGTCGTAGCCATGCATCAAACCGTCGCGGTCAACTTCTTATGAAGCGCTTCCACGATTTTAATCACCTCGTCCGAAGGTTTTAACGCTTCCGTTACAGCCTTCATATCTTCCAGCAGAATATCTCCCGTACTGGTTTTGGGCATTTCACTCGACAGCGCCGCCTCCAGTTGGTCCACAAACTGACTTTCCTGTTCAGCTTCGGCTTCCGCCACCACCTGGCCCATTTGGGATTTAATGGCCTTGCCAGTCCAGTCGAACACATTTTCGATATAGCGTAGCGGGTGCCGTTCAGGAACCTCCATGCCCCATCTCCACTCCCACACCGCCGGAACATGCTTGGCGTCCGCGATGGTTTGCCGAAAAATATTGCCAGGGTTCACCCACCAGGTATCGCCCTGCAAAACACTGGGTTGCGTACGGTGCATGTGGCCGTTCACCAACAAGGCAACCCCTTCGATAGGATGCGGAGGCAACGAACCGGGATACGCGCCTTCAAACGCAATATCGTGATGGGTTATCCATACCACGGTGTCCGCGTCTTGCGTACCGGCCATGCCCACGACCGTAGAAGGAATGGTGTCGCCATGCAGCGTGGACCCCAGTGCTACACGTTTGCCTTGAAAAAGAAACGTGGCACCCACCGTGTTGGAATGATGCAGCAGACGAAGCGCTCCCGCTGCTTCCACCGCCGCCAACGCGGTGTCATCCGTTACATCCGTTGCCAGCAAATCGTGATTGCCGGGCAAACACAATACTGGATGTCGGGTTTTTCGCAACGCCTTAAACAACAAGGTCATCAACCGAGCTTTGCTGTCTTTGCTCTTGTCGAACAAGTCTCCCAAAATGACCGGCACCAAATTCAATTGGTTGGCTTTCTCGATGCCCTGGTCCAACTTGTCCACGGTTACGTCGATGATCGCGTACTCGTTTTCAACTCGCCGTCCCGGTTTTTGGCTCGTGATGTGCGGATCCCCGATAAACAGCAATCCATCCGCTTGCGCGTAATCCTCAATGATCATGCGATCTCCTCGTGTTGATGCGGCCAATGCTGCTGGCACAATGGGCACGTGTCGCCCACTTCGGCTCGTACCGACTCGTAAGCGGACTGCGCCGTTTGCAAGGCCGCCGCTGCACCCGCGTGGGCTTTTTCGGTCGTTTGCTCCGCCGCGTGCAAGGATACCAACCCCGAAACGGTATCGTCCAAGACTCGATTGGTTTCAATCGATGGCGATGTGGGCACCACCAGGCTGCCCAACGCCCCTTCCAGCATCACCGCCCGTTTGTGCATTTGGGCCCATTGCCGTAACATGGACGCCATGCCGCTTAAATCCGGGAGGTCCACCATTTCGGGGAATTCAACCGATGGTTCCAGATGGCATTTTCGTTCCGAGCGTTCCCAACGGGTCGCCAGGTCCACCATACCCTCCGATGGGACCAGCACCGGTTTCTCTGGCGGCTGTGCCAGAGAGTCTACGGCCTGAAGCCGTTGCGCCTGTTCGATGGCCGCCGACAACCCAACCATCACCTTCAAGCGTTCCGCCGAAACCTCCAGTTCCAATCGTAGCGCACTCAATGCTTCCCCGGATGCCGCCAATCCTCCCGCTGGATAACGCTCATCCCAGGCGTCCAATTTTTGTTTAAGCGCAAGGTATTCTTTCTCGGAAGTGCGTACCGCCAATCGGTCGGCGTCCAACCAGCCTTTGTACTCTTTGAGCATCGTTCGCACATGGTCCGCCTCCAGACCCGCCGACAGCAACGCGGCCTGCTTCGTGTTGGGCTCGTTCAACAAAAACACGGGCATTTTTTGATGGCTCAATTGAATATCCAAGTCGTTCAAACGTTGAATATTCAGATGCTGCAACACAAAATCGGGTGGGTGCGTTTTTTCGGCTGGCTCCACACGCGGTGCGGCCATGCTGGGGTCCATGTAGGAGTACGTCGTTTTCCTGGCGCCCTTGCGAACGCGAGTGCAGGTCAACACCTTCCCACCCTCCAGGCCCATGGAAATAACAAAATCGCCATGGCCGTGCATAATCTGGCGGTCTGCTCCTTTTTGATAACAGAACGCGCGCAACGCATTCACGATGGCGGATTTACCAATGTGGTTGGGCCCCGACAAGACGTTGATGCCCGGCCCCAATTCCAGTGTGGTGTCCAAATGGGACATGAATCGTTGAAGTCGAATCCACCGAATACCCGGCGTAACATCGTCCGGCCACACCGATCCTCGGCTCTTACGTACTTCAATGACACCTTGCGCGTTTTTTCCCAGTACATGGCGGTCGGGAATGCTCGTGAACGCGCTATCGTTGTGGTGGCTTATCAAAATGGCTTGGACATGAATCCGACTGGCCATGTCCGAAAGAATATCGGCGAAACGAGGTACACGATGCGGCTCGATCCAACAGTCGGGTTCGTCCAGCACCATGAACTTTCGCAACCCGGAACGCGCCAACGCAATAAACCGCAAGCCGCTGGACACGACGTTGGTCAACGACCCCCCGGTATCTTCGTAAATGTCCTGCGCGAACTCGCCTTTGCCCAGTTGAATATGCAACGCGGGCAATCCTTTTTCGGTGTCCAACTCCAACGAAATCGGATGCACGTTTTCGGGCAGCACGTCTTGAATCAACGCGGTGAGAAGCTGCTCGTACAGGCCCACGCTGCGTTGATGCACACGTTGCTGCAAGGTCAACATGTACGACTCCACCTCGGGTTGGCGTTCCAACCGATAACGCGCCTCGGCCACCGTCTTTTCCAAGGCGGCGGTTCGTTGCCGCCGCTCGGAGACCACCGCTTCAACGGCCGTGGCTTCCTTGATCGCCGCCGCCAATCGAGTAACCACAGGAGAAATACTGTCCTGCATTACTTTTGCTCGCCCAATAACGCTTGGGCTTCCTGAACATTGGTTACGTATAACTTAACCTGCTCTTCAAACATACGCACATGCTCGGCGTTGTCGCGATAGGTTTTCTCCGCAAGCGATTTGAGTTCGTCAAGGGAGTCCACCCCGAACAACTCTTTGGCTTTGGCCTTGGCTTCTTCCGCTTGTTGCCTCGCAATGCTAGCGGCGGTACGAAGCCGAATTTCGGTGTCCCTCGCCTTGTCGCGCAAAGCGATCGCATCTTGAAGACGTTTGGTAATTTGTGCATCTGCTGTCATACGTCCAGCCTATCGAATGCCCTCCCGAAAGGGAAGTCAACGCACCAGGGTGTCGAGAGGAGAACTCAGAGCACCCGCCTCCCCGGCAACGGCAAAGGATAACCATGCTCCCAAGCAGGTTTTTCTAGCGCAAAATATAAATAAATAGTATAATATGTCCATGAAACTCGCTACCAACACCGCAGCATCTGCTCAGTCTTCTTCCGAAGATACGCACAAATTTCAAATTAGTGCCAACGGTACGGCATTTCAAATTCTCTCGTCCGGTCTGTACTCCAACAAGATTGCGGCGGTGCTTCGCGAGTTGTCGTGCAACGCTGCCGACGCGCATGTTGCCGCTGGCAAAGCCTCCACGCCCATTGAAGTATTCCTCCCCACCGAATCGGACCCCAAACTCGTCATTCGCGATCACGGCCCCGGCCTTTCCCACGAGCAAGTTCTTTCTCTCTACACCACCTATTTTTCCAGCAACAAGCGGGATTCCAACGCGTTCGTCGGCGGGCTGGGCCTCGGCTCCAAATCACCTTTCGCCTACACCAACGCGTTCACGGTTCAATCGATTCACAACCATGTGAAACGGCTATATTCCTGCAATATCGGCGAAGATGGTGCGCCAACCGTAACCAAACTGCACGAAGAACCCACCACGGCTCCGTCCGGCGTGGAAGTTTCCCTGTTGACCGAACCTCGCGATCGTCTTCGTTTCCATCACGAGGCCGCGAATGTGTACCGCTGGTTTGATGTTCGTCCGCTGTTGAACACCAAGCCGGAGGAAGTGGTTTACACGGACGCATCGCTGTTCGACTGCCCGGCATACACCGTCCGAGGCCATTATTCCGACAAGACCATGATGGCCAAGATGGGCAATGTCGCCTATCCCTTGAGCATCGCCGACTTGGGCATTGCGGGCGACCATCCTCTTTACAGCATTTGCCTCGCCATCCCGCTGGTCATCAAGTCTCCCATCGGCCATTTGCAAGTTGCTGCCTCGCGCGAAGCTTTGCAATACGATCCGACCACAAAAAAGCACGCCTTGCAGTTGCTGCAACTGGCGTACCACGACATTGCCAAACGCATGTTGGCTGCCATGGACGCGCCGGAATGCACCACGCGTTTTCTGAAAGATGCCGCTGTCGTGGCGTGGGTCGCTCGCCATCTTCCTCCGTACGTTCAGGCCTCCACGCTGGCGCCTCTTCTGGATCAATTAGGTACGCCTGCTGCGACGCAAGCCAAGCTTGCGTTGTTGCAACCTGACGTTGCCATTCCCTCGTCCACCGGAAATGTATCCGGCTCCAACGTGTATTGGTACGACCTCCATATGGCGACTCGCAAGAACGTCGAAGCGGGTAAGGTGTCCCTTGGTGCGCGCAATGGGCATACCGTGTACGGCAGCGTCAAACTCGCCAAAAGGGAGCACACCTGCATCGTGGTTGCCGACGACAAGCACATCAGCGAGAAGGTGAGCAATTGGCGCAAGGAACGCGACCAGCCCTCCATTCTTCTGATCAGTCCAAGCGGCAAACCTAATCTGGCGGCTGCGCGCGCGCACGCCGACGCGATCGCCAAAGAGATGGGCGGTGTTCCCGTGTACCTGCTATCCCAATTGCCCGTAACGGTCGTGAAAATCAACAACGCAGTAAAGCGCGATTTCGTGGAGATTGACGACCGTCCCGTTCAAGTGTTTAACCTGTTTACGGGAAAGGTTACCACGGAACGCTTTGGCGACGTACCCGACTCCATGCGTTACCTGCTGGTGAAAAACACCGAAAACGGAAGCAAGGACGTGCAGTATTTTGTAGGCGACGGCCAATCCAGCAAGGCTTCCCTCAGTTTGGCGGATTTTGAACGCCAGACTCCATTCTTCGCTTGGAGCCGAGACGAAGCCAACGTCCAATGGAAGGGGCCAGAAGGCTGCCTGCTGGTGCGTCCCGTGGATCTCACGCGCATGAAGCTGCAAGATATTCCTCTGTTCCAACCCAGTCTGTTGACAGCCCTTGCCGCCCCCGACAACGCATCTCTGCGTGCGGCGGGTGCTCGACTGTGGGAAACCGAAAGCAAAGCCCAAACGTGGTACGCCAATCACAGCATGTCGGAGAAAGCCTCGGGTTGGATCGGGGATATGGCCCAGCTCATGGGTTCCGTGAACAAATCCCAAAAAACCGTCTTGCTTCGCTCGCTGTTGGAAGAAGCCAACGAATGGCCTCTGGTGGCGCTCCGTCAACGCCAGCCCACCAACAAAGAAGCGCAAGCGTACACGGCGTACGTGTGCTTGCGCGCCTTCGTAGGCACTGGTAATGGCCACGCCATGGCCACGATTTTGCCCGAGCCGTACTCCAACAAGCGGGTGCAAGAATCGTTTGTTGAGCGCCATCCCTTGGCCGCAAGCATCCACACCAATACGGTTCGGCAATGGCTGCAAAAGGGCACCACCAGCAATGCGCACATGGAAATGTTGTTGCGCGCGATGCTCGGTATTTGATGCGCACAATGGACGAAAAGACCCTACATTTCGTGGGGTCGCACCTTTCCAAAACGGAGTAAACCCCGTACAATCAAGGCATGCCGGAAACCCCCGTATTTCATTTGACCCCCAACTACGCGCATGTCGTGGTGAACGGCGTGGTCCATCTGATTCCCAACGGCGATGTGCGGTTTCCATGGATTGTGCAAGCGTGCCTGCATCATGAATTTTCCATGGCCCACGCCTTGCTCAATGAGCAGCCTGCGGACTCGGACGAAACGGCGACGCAATGGGCACTGGAGGTGGATGGTCTGCCCGAGGATGTCTATTACGATTTTCAACAAGCCTGCGCATTGGCCTGCGGGCAATTCCAATCCGATTCGCGCATCGAAAACGTGGTGGTCCGCAATGATGCGGGCACCCCGGCCTACTACCTAAAGAGGAACCCTCAATGATTCAACCTGTTGCCCCCCCGCCTTCTCCCCTGCGGACCTACGTTCTGCTGCATACCTACTTCAAATCGTTGCTCAACGGTGTCCAAGGCGCGCACGCAGTCGCGGATCTTCTGGTCAAGTACCCCGAAGCCGATGGTTTGCCCCAAACCTGGGCTCGCGACCACAAGACGCTCGTGTTCTTGGATGGTGGCGTATCCCTCCATATCCATCAAACCATCGCATGGCTGAAATCCATGAGCAGCACGTCCATTCCCTGGGCTGCGTTCGTGGAAGACAGCGCCACGCTCGAAAACATGACCACGGCCATCGCCATTACGCTTCCCGAGTCGATCGCCAAAGCGTCGGACGAAGATGTGGATCGCGCAGAATGGCACAGCGAAGGCCCTCTGTGGGATGAACTGCAAGCGCTGGGCGTGGATCTTCTGACCTTGAACGCGACCATTGCATTCCTGCGTTGGCTGCGCAGCCGTCCCCTGGCTTCCTGAATCATGGACTTGCTTCGTCATTCCCAACACATCGGCTTTGACACGTTGCCGCCGGATCGTCCGTGGCGTGTCAAGCTTGGCATGGACCCAACCGCCCCCGATTTGCATTTGGGGCACGCGGTTCTTCTTCGCAAGATGCGCCAATTTCAGGACGCTGGCCATCTCGGAGTCCTGGTTGTGGGCTCATTTACTGCCCAAATCGGCGACCCCACCGGCAAGAACAAAACTCGCCCCCCATTGACTAGCCAGCAGGTGGCCAGCAATGCCTCCACGTACATCGAGCAGGCCTTCAAAATTTTGGATCCCGTCAAAACCGAGGTCGTCCACAATGACGCATGGCTAGGTGCGCTCTCGGCGGTGGAATTGACGCAACTGATGGCCAAGGTTACGGTGTCCCAATTGATGGCCCGGGACGATTTTTCGCAGCGCGCCGCCGCCAACGAACCCATCGCGCTCCATGAACTCCTGTACCCCGTGCTGCAAGGCATGGACTCGGTGCATTTGCACGCGGACATTGAATTGGGTGGCCGCGACCAATGGTTCAATCTGCACATGGGCCGCGCCCTTCAAGAAAAGCATGGCCAGCCTCCGCAAGCCTTGTTGGCCATGCCCCTGCTGGTAGGGTTGGATGGCGTCCATAAAATGTCCAAGTCATTGGACAACCACATTGGCCTCGCCATGGACCCCGTGGAAAGTTTTGGCCGATGGATGTCCGTGTCGGACACGACCATGTGGACCATGCTCCCGTTGCTGGACGTTTGGGACGACGACCGCATTGCGACCGAACGCGATGCGTGCTTCAATGGTCTGCGCAATCCGATGGACGTCAAAATGGATGCCGGGTTGGCTTTGCTCACCCTGTTGCACGGCGTTCAATCAGCCCGGGACGCCCAGGATGCCTTTCTTGCCAAGCATCGGAACAAAACACACGAGTTCGATACCGTCGTGCGAGAATTTCCACCCGGTACGTCGCTGCCCGTCATCTTGCGTCAATTGGGATTTGCCGACAGCAACATGGACGCGGCTCGCAAAATGGCCCAAGGAGGTGTTCGCGTGGATGGCGTCAAAGTGATGGACAAAGCCACGGTATTGGGTGCCGGCTCGCATCGCATTGAAGTCGGAAAACGACAAGGATGCAACTTGCAACTGACCATCGCCCCTGTGGCATTGGACAGCTCGGGATTGTCTCCCATGGATGCCGCATCATGACCGTATTGACATTGGACCAGTGGTGGGATGCCACCTACCAAATGGCGACGTTTCACGAAGAAAGTGGGTTGCCCTTCGTATGGCTTCCCACCCCGACGGCCTGGGATGAAAATTTGGCGCTGCACAACTCCATGCTGCGTTCCAAAGAAATGCCCCCTCGAACACCGCTCCCTGTCGGCTTGTTTTGGTATGCCTGGACGCCTTCGGAAGTGATGGCGCTGCCTCCCGACGACCGCGCCGTGTGGTACTCCACATGGAAGCAGGGGCAAGTATCCGGGTTGGAACCCGAATCCCCACGGGTCGGCTCGCCCGACGCTTGATTTCGGCGCGGTACAATGAAGGCATGCCCGCGCACCAGGCCTTGTACCGCCATCTTCAACTGCACAATCCGAATGTCATCGACATGGATTGCCATGCCCATGTTAGCCATAAGGACGGTACATGGCGCATGTCGTATTGGGTGCAACTTCCGGATACCATTGAAGCCGAAAACTCCGTGCATGCATTGGATCCCAATGCGTCCGTAAGACGCCAAGCCGATGCTTTTTTGATGTATGGCGACATGCGATTGGACCCCAAGGTCCACCAGCCATTTTGCGTTGCATCCTCCGCCTTTCCCGTATCGCCCTTGGATACAACCGAGTTCAAAACGACGTTGAATCAAGCACCCAATCTTCCCGCATGGTGGACCACAATTATCGAGGACGCGGGCCACCGATACGCTGCCCTACGCGACTGGGTCGTTCCATCTCCCGCCCAGAAGACCCATATCGATACGATGCTCCAAGAGGCAAAAGCGTTGATACCGCATTTAGTTCAGCACACCCATATTCGACCCATTCTTGAAGAACAACCTTCGAATTACACCGCAGCGCGTCAGCGTGGCATCGATCCCGCTTCGGTGTACCATTTAGTCGGTATTGAGTTCAAGGACGCGTATTTGAACCTCTTGACTATTCCTTCGCGGTGCGCGCCCTTACTGCGGGTGTCCCCCGTTTTAAACATGCCGGGAGTTTCCCGTTTGCAATCGGTGGATTTTAAAGGCCATACCCAAGGAATGGCTCAAACCGTCTCGATGATCGGCAATATATTGGGCGTCAATGCGGCCTCCTCGACGGAATTAAAACAATGGCTACGCGGCGATGGCATTTCAATAGCACCACCCGAAATAGCCCTGCCAACGAATGTGGTAATGACCACGCCATAATTAGAACGGTATTCGCTATGAGATCCATACCAACGTGGGGGCGAGAATCATACGGACGTGTATATAAAAAAGAGCGATTATGACTACCACCGTCGTACTTCCCAATTGGTACCATGAGCTCCAATGGGCCCTTGCCCATCCCGGCCCTTTCGCGCTTCCCTACGGCTGGGCGGATAGTGTTGCGCTGGAATGGTCTAAAGAGTCAACCGCGCAAGCCTTGATTATGGGGGCAATCCAGCCCACGGAGGTTTTGCGGTCATTAATCTCGCTCCATTCGAAAAACGACATTTTAAAATCCTGGCACGCCTGCGTTGGGAAAATCGCCATTGAGCACGCCTGGGATATGGGTGGACCCCAGCAGTGCCAGCCAGAATGGATTTCCAGCGCTCTGAATCACGTCGAGAAAAATCCGGCATGGCGACATAATTGGGTAAAATTGTGCGACGCCCACAAGGAATATTGGGATGAAACCATGCACCGCGAGTTGCTTCGTTGGGATAATCCTCGGAGTATCTGGATGAATCACGATGATTTTAATCATTTGCACGCCAGTCCCGGCCCTCGAATTTTGTTTGCTACCCTAGCCTATTTGGATATTACGTTCGTCCCACGGGCACCCAGTGCAGTAGAACAAGGAGTCCAACGCCTGCATTCCTTGTTTCCCGATTGGTTCGAACGTGTTCGTGCCGTGCACGCGGTATGGACGAGTTTGCATGAACCTCCATCCTCAAAAATCGAAGAACAAGAACGCTTTCTCCAGTTGGAGCCAATGATATCCGCCCAACATTTCCCCGCCAGTACTCCGTATCCAGCGTCCATCTTCGACGCGGTAGAATAGGAGGCATGGCCTCTATACTTCGCTCCATCCCCACCAGCGCGGATCTTCAACGGTTGTGGGATACCGACCCCCAAAGTTTTGTTCTTTCACCAATGCCCGGTTTTGAAGGGGATATGCCCTGGAGTGCCGCGCAATGGGCCTTGGCGACCCAGCCCGTGTCGTTCTGGCGCAATAAGATGCCCCCGGCGGAACCATCCCTTTGGACCTGGGCATTAACGCAGGCCCCTACCTCGGCGTTGGCCAACATGGCCGAGTTACGTATCCCATGCGAACCCACCACCCTGGCCGGATTGGTGGAACGTTACCGTACCGACTCGGAACTCAAGAAACCCAAATCGTTGAACATCTTTCAACACGCGGCGCAAACCCCGCACGCCTGGACAACGCCTTCTACCAACCAGACGTTCGCGGCTCAAGGTATTGTTGCCTCCCACGCAACCCCGTTGTTGAGTCTTTTGGATGAGCACGCGTTGACCTGGACGCATCCCACGTCCAACGACACCTTGCTTCACGTAGCGGTTCAAAGCGAATGGAAACTCGGCTTACGGCGATTGCTGGAGATGGGGGTATCCGATGCTCCCAATGCGCGCAACACGACCGCCCACGACGACGCCATGGCGCAAGGCCTCACGTGGCCCACGGTGGCATCGGGTCCTCGCCCACCTCGAACTCCGGCGCCACGTTCTTCATCGGGAAGTGCGTCACCTCAAATGGACTTGTTCTAAACTCGATGCCATGCGGCCGCTGGCGTAACCTCGATGGAGGCTCCTAAGGGCGTAGTCATGCCACCATCGTAGCATTTACGCCAACGCTTGCCTCGCCACGATAGCGTCTTGGAACGGAGCCATCAGAGATCGACTGCACAGCATGGATTTTTCCGAGTGCACGTTATGGTACTCGGGGTGCCATTGCACGCCCGCCACAAACGATGGCCCCGACCAGTACAATGCTTCCACCACGCCATCGTCGGACAACGCTTGCACGTGCATGCGCTCACCCAGCCGGCACACCGCTTGGTGGTGGCTCGATACGACCAGGCCTTCGCAGATGGGCAACCACCCACGCATGGGCGCATCTCCCACCAACGAGACCATGTGGGTGTGGTACTCGCGGGCATCCGTGCTGTGGGGAACGGTGCATTCCAATTGGCTGGCCACGTCTTGGTACAAACTTCCGCCAAAGGCCACGTTGAGCAATTGCATGCCCCGGCAAATACCAAAGATGGGTTTTCCTTGCGCCAAGAACGCATTTACAAGGCCCATCTCGTACGCGTCGTCAACCGGATCCCCGGCCCAGTCTTCGTGCAAAGGATGTTGCCCGTAATGCGTAGGGCTCACATCGGCGCCGCCTTGAAGCAGCAGACCGTCGCAGATGTTGGCGTAATCCATGGCACCGATGCCCACGTTCTTCACTGCTGTCGGATGGTGCATCGACGGAATCAAAAAAGGAAGAAAGCCCATGGACGCAACCCACTGCGCCAAGTGTTGATCCACCGTGTTGGTGGTTTTGCTCAGTTGCCCGGCGTGGTCTTTTTGAGGTTTTGCGATGCGCGAAGAGATGCCTACAATGGGTGGGCGAGCCAAATGGGTTGCATGGGATGGCATAGCGAAAAAAGCACTTTCGTGGTATTTATTTTACGCCGAGGCCGTTGCCGGAAGCACACGTTTTGGATAGACTAGCGCATTGGAGGGCGCCATGAACTATCAGTTAAAATCTCGCCGAGTACAAATTGCTATGGATGCCGCATCCGGTCTATACGAAACGCAAACGCGGTTCGATATTTGCGATGCGACTGGAAAAGTGCTCGACAACGCACAAGGCTACGGCTACAAAACGGCCCAATCGGCGCACAAAGCAGCGGCCTACAAATTCAAAGGAGGCCGACAGAAAGCGGACGAAGCCAAGGCGTTTTGGCGTCAGCATAAAAAGTTCGCCGCGCAATTGTCCGAAATGTTAGAGTTGAACTTCAAGGACCCACTATCCGATAAGGAAATCGTGGCGTTTGCGGCGGAATGCGGTGTTCCCAACTTCAATCCAAAGTTATGCCGCTCGCTTCCTTGACCTTCCAGATTCGTTAAAACAAGGAATGACCCCGGAAACGTATAACGTTCCGGGGTCATTCGACATCAGGGACCAGCTGGAGCCGGTTGACTCGTATCCACGTGCACGGCCTGCTCCTGTTCCTGACGCATGTCCTTCACCAGCTCCCGCACCAGGTCCATTCGGCCGCTACGTGGAATGGCTTTGTAATCTTCCGGCGTGGGACACCGAGCCAGCAACGCGTCCACCATGGGAACGTATTCCTCGTCGACTTTTTGCTTGAACGCTTCCGGATTGCGATACATGAACGCAATGTTGTTATCCGACAGACGTCCAACAAACTTCACCGCGAGATATTGCGTGGTCTTGAACTTCACCACGGGCACGTCGTTCACTCGAACAATATACCCCTCACCACCGTGCTCATTCGCCCACTGGCGTACTTGGCCAAACGTTGTTTGAAAACGTTGAGGCCGTTTCAAATTCAATTCGGCGCCAATCAAATCGAGATAGGCTTCGTTCTCCAAGGGAGAATCGGCCTGTTTACCCCGCGCGCCAATCAACCAGAGACCTTGTTGTTCGGGAGTGTATTCCACCGGATGCTCATTGTCCTTGGGGTGGACCACTTCAAACATCAAGGTTTTCGGCCGTTCCGTTTTTTCCTGCTCTTCAAAATACGTGAGCAACCGCGCGTGCGTATCCTTGTCCAGATAATCACGAATGTATCCGACAAAATCGGAATCAAAACTTCCCGTGGTGGTTACCAGCAACTCACCTTCTTTGTACGGATGTTTGGTAATGCAGCCCAAGAAGCCATTCAGTTTTTCAATGGCTTCGCACGGGGTATCGTCTTGCAAATCCAAGGCGGTACCATTTTCACCGTAATTGAAAATTTTATCGAAGGGGTGCTGCACGATGGCTCCGGCCATATCCAATACCAAGCCCCGGGCTTTTCCCAAGAAAGGATGTTCGCCCCAAAGATTGTCGTAAAACACCGACTTGCCGTATTTGTACAGCGCCAGATCGCCCTGTTCCACTTTTTTCACCCGTTTGGTGTCCAGCAATTTTTGGATATCCGCAAAATCAAACATTTTCATTCCATATTCTTTGTGTGAAGCGCTCGTCAGCACTCCCATTTTCTCATAACTTGCGAAGGAGTCGGCCAACGCAAAGTGCGCGCGTTGGTAATGCCCATAATGAAACGCGACCGCTTCCTTATGCAGGGCTCCCTCAAAAGCCTGCACATCGGGAACACCCCGAGACAGTGCCTTCACGTAATCGTCCAACCGCACCACCGCTAGATGCCCTCCGAACGCTTGGTCAAACTCCACCGAATGCACATGCGGTTGCGGCGAGATTTGTTCAATATGCCCACGGAACAACGCGTATTGGTTAACACCACGTTGGAAGTTCTCCTCGTACCGGGCATCGGAGTCCACTTTGCCGAAATCCGAGTCGCCGTAGAAAAGCCCGCTGCGTGGGGTCGTCAACGGGTCGAAGTGCACAATGTCCGCATGCGCAAACACAAAACGCTGCCCATGCGACTCCACCAAACGGTACGCGGGTTGCGTCCGAATGAATTCCATGAGCCGTTCCTGGACTGCTTTGGGTTGGGCAATCAATTCCAAGAAGGTTTCCGATGACGAACGAGAACGGCCCTTTGCCTCGCTCGTACGCATCCAGCCTTCCCATGTTTTCAACAGCTTGTCCTCGTGATTTCCGGGAACAAAGATGTGCCCACCTTGCCGGCAAGCCTGCTCCACGTAATGAAGCAGTAACACACTCTGACGTCCACGGTCCACCACATCCCCAAGAAACAACAATTTGCGCCCATCGGGATGAACCGGAACCCCATTCTCGTCATGGCCATAGCCAAGACGGGTCAACAATGGCAAAAGTTCGTCCAGCAACCCATGGACATCCCCTACGACATCGTAGGCATCCCCCGGCAAAACCGATGGCGTCAATTCAAATTGTTGGATGTCCGGTGTTACAACGCGATGAGGGAAACGGCTCGTTTTTTGCAACGCCGAGGACATCCCACGAATCACACTGGGCAATACCTTAGGCCCGCGTTGTTCGTTCCGGCGCAGCACTTCGTCCAGGGGTACATCAAAGATCAATACCTCGGCGGGAACGCCTTGCGAGGCAGCGATACGCACAAAATCATCCCGTTCGCTGTCCGTCAAGGACGTGGCATCCACAAAGGTCGTCAGCCCTTCCCGCAGTCGCTCGCGCACCATGGTTTTCATCAGATCGAAAATGACGGTCCCCGGCCGATTCCAACCGTACAGATGTTCGTGCTCCACGCCATTTTCCATGTACAGCTTGGTGCCGTACAGTTGTTTTCGGAGCGTATCGGACGACACCACAAATCCATCGGGCAGTTGAAGCGCCTTCAGCAACGTGGATTTGCCCGATGCAGGAAGACCCGAGAGAATATACAAACGCCCCATGGGCAACGAAAGAATCGACATTGGTAATAAACAAAGAAATGAACCGCAGGAGGTTAATCTATTCATTATACGGGGAGAAGGATCCCAACCGCAATGTCGATTAAGCCTCCAAGCCCCTCTGGCCATCGTTGTTTTTGCACCACCTCGCTCCGCACATATCGATATACGATATAATGGGACATGTCCCATTCCACCGCCCTCGAAGCCCTCGCCCAATTTGAAAAAGATAGCACCTACCTTCGTGCGTTTTGCCAAGGTCGACGTTACTTCCACGCGCTGCGCGCCCTGGGTTTCATTCAAAAAACCACGTCCGGTAAATTGCGCAAGGACGGGAAGATGCCGGAGGCGCACCACATGGTTCGTTTGGCGCTCAATGCCATTCAACTGCAGCTCTCGCCCGAAGTGCGCACCCAAGGCATCACCGACGAAGAACACCTGATTACGGCATTGCTGTACCACGATTGCCTGGAAGACGATACGACCCTGACGTTGGACGAAGCCAGCATCGCCAAATTGTCCACGCCCGCCATCGCGGCCTCGGTATGGCGCATGACCAAGAAATTCCGAGGTATGAAGAAGAGCCAGGAGATGTACGTCAAAGAACTGCAGGATGACCCGATTGCGTGCCTGGGCAAAGGCCTGGATCGCTGCGACAACCTCGAACACATGCTGGGTGTGTTCGCCATGGATAAAGTGGAGTCGTACACCCTGGACGCCAAAACGGTGTTTCTGCCCATGCTCAAGGATGCTTCCAAACTGTATCCGGAGCACCTGGCCTCGTACCAGATTGTGCGCTACCGCATGAAGCGCGACATTCAATTCCTGGGGCACTACCTGGATCTCTGGAAGACCAATACTTCCGCCTCCGCCACTTCAACATCGGTGTAATCCATGTTGAACACTCTCAATAGAATCAAGGTCGATTTCGAACAATGGGCCGTGGAAACCAATCAAGGCTACGACCTCCGGCCCAATCAACGTGGTCTCCTGCAAACGTACGAAGCATTGACCACCGAGCACGCATGGCGAGGTTTCTGCCATGCCTCCTTGCGCCATCGTACGGACGTACCATCGAGTCAGCGCATTCCACCAATCCATTAGCGCCGCGTAGTGCGCATCAATTAGGCAAATGCCAGAGGCTCTCGCTTTTGGTTACGTCAATCCCTAGACCAGTGGGGGCTTGCCGAATAGATTGGTCTTTTCAAGCCACCCATGGGTGGCTTTTTTGTCTTAAAATAGAAGAATGCCCACGAGCAACATGAAACGGAATTGCCCTTCTTCGGAACCCATTCGTACACCTCCATCGCGTGGGCGTCATTTTCTGCCGGTGGTCGATCCCAACTACGACTGGGATTTGCAACTGAGCGCTTTGCCCCTCGGCCTTTCACCGGGGGATTACAGCGCCGCCCTTCTGGATAATCTGCAACTCCCACGGCTCATGCCCGCGCACAAGACACCGCAGCGACCTCGCCTGCAACTGGCCTCCGTCCAACAGCATATGCGTACCTACGGCGCCGCTTCGGGATGGTCACCGGACGGCGCCGACCGTGCCATGACGAAGTTGCTTCACGCGTTGGAGAGAATTCCCACATTGAGCGTAGGACACGACTTGCGCGAATGGACATTCCACGGTGATCGATTGTTCGTACAGTACGGACACTTCTTGACCGAAAGCATCGCCTGGGAACCGAAGGAAACGCATCGATATCCGCATCAGAACAACGATTACACGGCATTGTCAAACTACGCCCGATGGGTTAGTCATCGGACCGAATTACTTCCACTCCTTCCTTCGTTGTGGCAACAAGTTCACCGTTACGTGGATTACATCGCCGCCATGGATGACCTAGAGTTTCAACATTATCGTCGTCTGTCTCATGCCGGTGGTGTGGTGCACATCAACACCAAGACCGGGAAACCGCTGTCCCCCGCTCATTATGTGTTGCGCACCTATTCACCACGTCACGATAGTCGGGAACTTTCGGATATGGCCTTGAAAACGATTGCATTGGGATACGCCTGGGAATCCGCCGAAACCAAGAACACGCCGATTCCATTCGAGCGCCTCGAATTGCTATTGGATAGGGAAAAGCATCTGCAATCGTATCTGCGAGCCGAGCTGTGCGATTCTCCACGTTGGTTGAACCAACACATTGACCAGGTCGTCCATACGGCCCAATCCATGGACATGAATCAATTGCTCCACGCCCCCAACGTCTGGGGCCGGCTCCATCGCATGGGAATGAGCCACGCGATTGTAGAACAAGTTCGCCATCAACCCGATAGAGCTTTTCAAGTATACCGCGTGGCGCTTGCGGACGAGTTGTACAAAGCGTTCCCTCCCCAGGGTAGTCACCGCCTGGACGCGTATCGACAAACCCAATTTTGGTTCTTTCATCCTTTGGTTGAAGCCATGACCCAAGACCAACGACGGGCGGTATTCAATGAATGGCTGGATTGCATGGGAACCTATTCCAAAGGAAACGGTTATTCCAATTGGGAATACTGGGCCGACCAACTGATTCAACAGCGCTGGCTGCAAACGCAACACGACGATGAACCCGACCACATGGACGTGCTACGCCCTTGGCTGCTCGCGTTTGAACCGGAATGCACCCGCGATTTGAACATTCTGATGCAATTGGGTAGCACCCCCCATACGATTGGCACCTGGCTTTTGGAATGGCGTGCTCAATGCCGCCATGGCCATGCTAATCCGATGGACAACGCCCCGGTGGTGTTTGAAGGCGTTGAAGACTTGTGGTAGCTCACGCGTGCTGCAACCACCGCTCTTCTTCACGATGACGAACCACCACATCGCCATGTTCCGCCAATAACGGCGCCATGGTTTCCACCAAATAAACAGAGCGATGCTGGCCGCCCGTACAGCCCAGCGCCACATGCAAACACTGCCGGTGGTCGGATGCGTACCATCCTCGAAGCGATGCCACGAATTGTACCGTGCGTTCTCGAAATTCGTGGACCACCGGGTGCTGCGTAAAAAATTCAATCACCGCGTCGTCTTTTCCGGTGAGGCCCCGCAACTGCTCGTCGTAGTAGGGGTTGGGGAGGCATCGCGCATCGAACATCAAATCGGCATCGGCGGGGGCACCGTGTTTAAAACCAAACGACTGCAGATGAATCTTCAATCCCGCCACCCGCTGAGGTTCGACCAATCGTTGAACCATGGATGCCAATTCGCGCGGACTCATGGATGACGTATCCACCATATGGGCGCCACGCGGAATATTTCGCAAGAACCGCATTTCCCACGCAATCGCCTGTTCGGTGGAAAAACCTCGATGCAGTCCAGGATGAGGACGGCGGGATTCGCGATAACGCCGAAGCAAGACATCCGCCGAAGCTGTCAACACCAGCAACTGAGGCGAGTACGACGATTCCGAGAGGAGATCCCAACGAAGTGTTGCTTGGCGCATGAACTCGTTGTCGTGCAACTCCACGCCAATCGCAATTTTCTCCAAACCGCTTGCGGCCAATGCCCGCAAGGTGCTCATCAACACCGTAACGGGCAAATGATCAATGCAGTAATAACCGATATCTTCCAGTGCTCGTACGGCGGTGCTTTTACCGGCCCCGGAAAGGCCGCAGAGAAGAACAAGATGCATTCAGAAATTATAGCGTTTTGAACTTTTTCAACAAGAACATTTGAGTTAAGAAATGTTAGGCTCAACCCGCACCTACAGTACTGCCCACGCGCCAATATACCACGCAATAATCACCCTCGCATTGCCGACAATGTTCGCACGCGCACTCCAAGTCCTCTTCCCATTGCCATGCCTGCCCCCGGGTATCCACGCATTGGTGCGGCCCATCGTGCCCCATGGGCAACACACAGCCGTGGTGGTCTACCAAAGAAGGGAGCCCGAGCTCCCCGATCATGGTTCCGCAAATGGATGGCATCATCCGCCCAGTGCCGGAGTATCCACCGCCGCGCTCTGACCATTTTTCCAACGGTCCATGAAGGTCGCCTCATCCCAAATCGTGGTCCCCAGTTTTTGAGCGTCCGCCAATTTGCTTCCCGCGCCCGGCCCCGCAATGACCACGCTGGTTTTTTTCGACACGCTGCCCGATGTCTTGCCGCCCAGCAGCGCAATGGTATCTTCGATGGCCTTGCGGTCCATTCCTGTCATGGACCCGGTAACCACAAACACCTTCCCCGCAAACTCTGGATGCGATTGCACCTTGGGTTCGGATTTGGGTGTTACACCCGCCGCGCGGAGATTGGCGATGACCTCGCGATTGCCCGGAACACTCAAATAACCCAGGATGGATTGCGTCGTGGAGGGACCAACGCCAGGCACCGCGAGCAATTGCTCTTCGGTTGCCGCCAAAAATCCGTCCAAGTCCCCGAAGGCTTTCGCCAAGTCCTTACCCGATGTCTCTCCGACACCAGGAATGCCCAGGGCAAACAAGAATCTCGCCAATGGCCGATCTTTCGTCTTCTCGCGTGCCGCCATCAACTTGGCCGCCGATTTGTCCCCCATGCGTGGGATTTTCAACAAATCATCCACAGTCAACGTG
>RRZU010519081.1_pt1 | contig 22521 bp, 20 predicted proteins | sample 2165561 | NCBI WGS metagenome assembly RRZU01 (sample SAMN10456909, study PRJNA506462) | wastewater metagenome | isolation source: wastewater sludge | place: USA: Moscow, Idaho | reverse complement strand
AGTGCCTTAGTTTATCAAACTTTCGCCTTTTTGTTGCAAAATTTTCGCCCAAGCCAAGAATTTTACCCTTTTCACGATGAAAATTCTCCCTGATTTGGCAAAAGGTGCTATAATTTTACGTTTATCACGATTTTATTTGCACTTTTGGGGACACACCATGTCAAACGCAACCATTTTACAGTCATTACCTGCTGGCGATAAAGTTGGCATTGCCTTTTCGGGCGGTTTGGATACGTCTGCAGCGATTTTGTGGATGAAGCAAAAAGGGGCTTTGCCTTATGCTTATACCGCCAACCTAGGGCAGCCTGACGAAGACGATTATAACGCCATTCCTGTCAAAGCCGAGCAGTATGGGGCGATTAAAGCTCGTCTTGTGGATTGTCGCTTGCAACTGGTCAATGAAGGCATTGCCGCCATTCAATGCGGGGCGTTTCATGTAACCACAGGCGGTATGCCTTACTTTAATACCACACCCCTAGGACGTGCGGTAACAGGGACAATGCTTGTTAGTGCCATGCGTGAAGACGATGTCAACATCTGGGGCGACGGTTCAACCTATAAAGGCAATGACATTGAGCGTTTTTATCGTTATGGACTGCTGACCAACCCACAGCTTAAGATTTATAAGCCTTGGCTAGATGTGAATTTTATTGATGAGTTGGGTGGTCGCTCGGAGATGAGTCAATTTTTGATTGACAATGGCTTTGATTATAAAATGAGCAAAGAAAAAGCCTACTCAACTGACTCTAACATGCTTGGGGCAACGCACGAAGCCAAAGACTTAGAGTTTTTAAACGCCAGTATGCACATCGTTGAACCCATCATGGGCGTGGCGTTTTGGGACGAAAATGTTGAGATTAAGCCTGAAACCGTCAGCGTGGAATTTGCCGAAGGCGTGCCTGTGGCCATCAATGGCGAGCGTTTTGACAGCGTGATTGACATGATGTTAAAAGCGAACGAAATCGGCGGTCGTCACGGTCTTGGCATGACTGACCAAATCGAAAACCGCATCATTGAAGCCAAGTCTCGTGGCATCTATGAAGCCCCTGGTATGGCGCTACTGCACATCTGTTATGAACGTTTGGTAACAGGCATTCATAATGAAGACACCATTGAACAGTATCGCATTAACGGTCTGCGTTTGGGTCGCCTACTGTATCAAGGTCGCTGGTTTGACTCTCAAGCCCTAATGCTAAGAGAAACGGCACAGCGTTGGGTTGCCAAAGCCATCACAGGTACAGTAACGCTTGAGCTACGCCGTGGTAATGACTACAGCATTCTAAATACCATCTCGCCAAACCTAACCTATGAGCCTGAACGCCTATCCATGGAAAAAGTAGAAGACGCTGCCTTTACGCCAACCGACCGTATCGGACAGCTGACCATGCGTAACCTTGACATCAAGGACACTCGTGAAAAATTGGCGATTTATACTCAGTCTGGACTACTTGGCTTATCGGCAGGCAACAGTGTGCCACAGCTTGAAAATAAATAATTTTTCATGCTACAAACGCTACTGACAGGTTTTGTGGTGTCGGGTGGTCTAATCATCGCCATTGGGGCTCAAAACGCCTTTGTCCTAAAGCAAGGACTACTTAAACAGCACGTTTTTTGGGTGTGTTTGACTTGCTTTTTATGCGACTTTAGCCTAATTGGGCTTGGCGTTTTGGGGCTTGGTGGCATCATGGAACGCTACCCAACGCTACAACTGTCATTGGCGGTCTTTGGGGCGGTATTTTTGACGTTATATGGCATTCGCTCCTTTATCAGCAGTTATAAAGGCGGTCAAGCCCTAAGCGAAGATGACCGCCCCACTCCCCACTCCCTACAAAAAACGCTCGCCTTTACCCTTGCCATTACCCTACTAAACCCCCACGTTTACCTTGATACTTTGGTACTGATTGGCATTAGTGCCAGCCCCTTAACCCTTGAACAAAAATACTTATTTTTGATTGGGGCGTGGTCTGCGTCTGCCTTATGGTTTTTTGGCTTGGGCTACGGGGCAAGGCTACTGATTCCCTACTTTAAAAAGTCTATCACATGGCGACTGCTAGACGCAGGCATTGGGCTTGTGATGTGGGGAATTGCCGTGGGGCTATTTCGTTATGCTTATCAGTTATTCGGACAATTATAACCATTTCCATATTACAACCTAAGCCAATATGTCTTTAATTCGTAAAAAAAAATTAACCAAGCAACAAACTCGGCAAATCCAAAAAAACCAGCAAGACCTAGATGACAGCACGCTTGCCACAGGGCTTATCATCAGTCATTTTGGTAAACAGTTGGACGTACAATTAACCGCTTTGCCTGATGATTTGGCGATAGATACAGCAAGCGTTGGCGATATTTGGCGGTGTCATGCTCGCCCTAACCTACCCATGCTCACCACAGGCGATACGGTCAAATTAAGCCTTGACACCGATCACGGCACAGGCATCATCAAGCAAATATTACCACGCACCACGCTCATCACACGCCCTGACCGCTACCATAAACTAAAGCCTGTCGCCAGCAACGTCGATATTTTGGTCATCGTGTTTGCCCCTTTGCCAAAACCTGCCACCGAACTCATTGATCGTTATCTTTTAATTGCTCGCTTAAGCGGTGTTACGCCCCTTTTGGTGTTAAATAAAGCCGACATCTTGGACGAATGCCAGACCGCTTTAGAAATCTTACAAACTTATCAAAAACTTGGGGATAAATACGGCTTTGCCACGCTGCTGACCAGTCAAGACGGACAAGGTTTAGAAGCGTTACGCTTGCTGATTGGTGGGCGACTTAGCGTATTTGCAGGACAGTCAGGCGTGGGAAAATCCAGCTTAATCAACCTCCTACTACCCGATGCCCTACAAGCCACCAACATCATCAGCACCAATTCCAAACTTGGACAACACACCACCACCACCAGTCGCCTACTACCCTATGATAAGGACGACCTAAGCCAAGGCGGTATCATTGACACCCCTGGTATTCGAGAATATGGCGTATGGCATTTAAACAACGATGATATTTTACAAGGCTTTGATGAGCTTGCTGAACTTTCGGGCTTGTGCCGTTATCGGGACTGCAACCACGCCCCCAACGCCAAAGACTGTGCCTTTTGGCAGGGCGTGGCGGACGGCAAGGTTTCAAAAGAGCGTTTGGAAAGTTTTTTAAAATTATTGGCAGAAGCTCAAAGCTGATGCGAATTAGTGTACACTTTTTAAAAATTTAAGTGCAATTTTAACAATTTATGCGTATAATAGGCGATTTGGTACTTTTAAGCGGAGCAAAACACGGTGGAACGCTGGTTTGAGTTTATGGGCAATCACCCTATTTTATTTGGTATTTTGTTTGTCCTAGCCATACTTTTTTTTGGTATAGAAAAAAAACGCAGTGGCAAAAAAGTCGCCCCCAATGCCCTTGGACTGCTCGTTAATAATGAAAATGCCACACTGATTGACATTCGCCCTGCCGATAAATTTGCCACAGGTCACATTTCAGGCAGTCGCAATATTCCTTTTAGCGAACTAAAAAGTCATGTTAGTGAACTACAAGCCCTAACCACGCCCATTATTTTTATTTGTGACATGGGTATGCAAGCAGGCATGGCGGTACAGCTGATTGGTAAGCCCAACGCCATGCGACTAGAAGGTGGCATCATCAATTACCAGTCCGCAGGATTGCCACTCATTACCCCTAAAAACAAGCTGAAAAAATAATCAATATTTGATAAATGGTCGCTTTAACCTGACAAACGGTATATTGCCACCTGATGAGATTGATAGAATATATCAATAAGAATGTTTAAATATTTTTGCTTGCTTTTTAAAACATAATACAAGATGATATATTATCTTATGTTATTTTTGTTAATTTGTGTTTGATTTTGTCATGGAGAGATTATGACAAGCGTTACCCTATATACCAAAGATACTTGCCCCTATTGCATCAATGCCAAACGCCTACTGGATAATAAAGGTGTGACTTACACCGAAATCAGCGTCTATGATTTAAGCAGTGAACAGCGTGCCGAAATCGCCCAAAAAACCAACAATTATCGCACCGTACCGCAGATTTTTATCGGTGATACCTTTATTGGTGGTTTTGACAACCTAAATGAATTAAACCAAACTGGCAAGCTTGACGCCATGTTGACCGCTTAAGGTGTTTTAAACTTTTACCAAACACCTACATTTGATAGAAATTAGCAAAATTATTTTTTGCCCGCAAAAGCGAATATTTAACACACCCTAATTTCTTATCTTTATTAAGCATGGCTTTAAAACCATGCCTGTTTTTCTTATCCTTTAATTACTGGAGTATCCCATGTCAGACGAACTAAATGCCCCCCAATTGGGTCTTGAACGTATCTATGTTAAGGACATCTCACTTGAAGTGCCAAGTGCTGAAGTTTTTACCAAAGAATGGCAACCCGATCTTGACATTGGTCTAACCACAGCAAGTTCTGACCTTGACGAAGACCACAAAGAAGTGGTACTGACCGTCAGCGTTACCGCCAAAAACGCAGGGAGCACTGCTTTTGTTGCTGAAGTACAACAAGCGGGCATTTTTGTACTAAAAAATATCCCTGAGTCTGACCTACCACACCTACTTAACGCTTATTGCCCCAACGTGCTATTCCCTTATGCCCGTGAAGTCATCAGCGACATCATCGCCCGTGGTAGCTTCCCACAACTACTGCTTGCCCCTGTCAATTTTGACCAAGCCTTTATGCAAAGCCAAGAAAACAACGCTTAATGTTTTAAACAAAACAAGTGTTGCATAAATTGTGCCAAACCCAAAAGTCAGTTAGATTTTTGGGTTTTTTATTTTTTGCTGTAATATGGGGGACAATTTTGTATAATGGATAAATTTATCCCTTAGGAAAACCCATGCAAAGCGTACAACTAAAAATTCTAAACCCCAAAATCGGCACTGATCCCAATTTCCCCCTGCCCACTCGTGCCACAGACGGTTCGGCAGGCATTGATTTACGGGCTTGTATTGATGAACCTATCGTCATTAAAGCGGGGCAATGTCAGCTTATCAGTACAGGGATTGCGGTATATATCAGCGACCCCAATTTTGCAGGGCTGATTTTGCCACGTTCGGGACTGGGGCATAAACACGGCATTGTACTGGGTAATTTGGTGGGGCTTATTGATGCCGATTATCAAGGCGAGCTAATGGTTAGCGTTTGGAATCGTAGCGAGACCGATTTTACCCTAAATCCTGCCGAGCGTATGGCTCAATATGTGGTCGTCCCTGTGGCTCGCCCAACATTTACCGTAGTGAGTGAGTTTAGCGATGCAAGTGAGCGTGGGGCGGGTGGCTTTGGTAGTTCGGGTCGCCACTAAATCAGTATGTCCTATTTAAATTTAAAGGAAAATTTTATGTCTTTAACCTTAGACGAAGCCAAACTTACCGCCCAAACAATCACCACTGCCCTGCCCTACATTCAGCGGTACAAAGATAAACTGATTGTGGTTAAATATGGCGGTAATGCCATGACCGATCCCGTGTTAGAAAGTTCTTTTGCACGGGACATTGTGCTACTTAAAACCGTTGGCATTCACCCTGTGGTGGTGCATGGCGGCGGTCCACAAGTAGATACGCTACTTAAAGAGCTTGGGCGTGAGAGCGACCGCATTGATGGTATGCGAGTTACCGATAAAGCAACCATGGACGTGGTAGAGATGGTGTTAGGCGGTGCGGTCAATAAATCCATTGTCAATTTGATTAACAAACACGGTGGCAAGGCGATCGGTTTGACAGGTAAAGACGCAAACCTTATCACCGCCCAAAAGCTGACCTTAAACCGTGATGACGGTACGCCGATTGACCTTGGTTTTGTGGGCGAAGTCAAAAACATCAATAAAGGCGTGATTGATATGCTTATCAGTGCCGACTTTATCCCCGTCATTGCCCCGCTTGGCGTAGACGAACATGGCGACACTTATAACATCAACGCCGACCTTGTCGCAGGACGTGTGGCGGAGTTTTTGGGGGCAGAACGTCTGCTACTTTTAACCAACATCAAAGGCGTATTAGATAAAGAAGGCAATGTACTGACCAGCCTATCGCCCACGGACGTAGAAAACCTAATCGCTGACGGCACTATCTCGGGGGGCATGATTCCCAAAATCGCAGGGGCATTGGACGCTGTCAAGGCAGGTCTGCGTAGTGCCACAATCGTGGACGGACGTGTACCGCACGCCTGCCTATTAGAAATCTTTACCAATGAAGGGGTGGGTACGCAGATTTTACGAGAAAGTTAACGATTTAAAAACAAAGGGGGCATCATGAAAAAATGTATATTGGTCATCAGTCTGGCACTGATTTTAGGGGCGTGCGGCAAACCCAGCGACAGCTATGACAATTACAGTGCAGAACGCTCTGCTTCTGCCCCTGTCATGGCAGAAATGGTAGGATCCCCAGTTCCCAATCAAGTAGAATCACCCTCCGACAGCTTAAACAGCAGTATTTTAAGCCAAGGCAGTGCCAGCCACCTACAAGACAAACAGCTTATCATCAGTGGCGACATTCGTTTTAAAACTACCAACGCCCTTGAGACGCTAAACGCCATTGAAGGCAGTGCATTGACCCATGGGGGCTATATCCAAGAAAGTAGCCTAAGCAGTCAAACCCGAGAAAGCCGAACATACGCCACCAGCGACAACCAAATCAAAGAGCTGACCCTAAACAGTTATTATGCTACAGTGATCGTGCGTGTTCCTAAAGACAAATTGGGCGAATTTTTAAAAGAATTACGCCCTTTGATGAATAAATTAGACACCCGCACCTTTAAAGCCCAAGACGTCACGCTAGACATTTATAAAAACGAATTACAAGCCCAAATTGAGCAACAAAAACAAAAAGCATTAGACAATATAGACGGTAAAGGCACGCTTGGCGATAAAGCCGACATCGCCACACAAAGCACCCTTGCTCGTCATGAAGCTCTGCTTTATGAGCTAGAACAAAAGGCACTACAAGACAAAGTGACCCTCAGCACCATTGCTCTGAACTTTTATGATGAACCAACATTAAGCGAAAGTATCCGCCCTGACTTAGATGCCCAAATCAACACCCAGTTAAGCAGTAACTTTGGGCATGAATTACTTGGTAGTATTGCCACGGGTTGGTATTACTTCTTACAAATGGTATTGTGGTTTGTGCGGTTATGGGGCTTGTGGCTTATCATTGGGGCAAGTATTTGGGGTATTTGTCGTTATCGTAAGTACAGAAAAACCAAAAAAACCACAAAACCCAAGCCAAATACAGATGATGACAAGGCTAACACACCAGATCAAACAAGCGATTAAATTTGGCTATTGAAGTTTAAAACAAAACAACAAAGCCCAAAATGTACAAACACATCAGGGCTTTGGCATTAAAATCAAACAGTTATGAAAAGGTATGTTGCATCGCTTGATCAACATAACCAATCAACGCCACTTCTTTTCCTAAATGCGTGCCTGCAATAATCGGGCGTTTGATGATGCTTTGATTGTCTGCCACCAGCTGATAAATTGCCCCCACATCAGCCGATGCCAGCAGTGCCTTTGCTGTATCGTCTAGCTTGCGGTAGGTTGTGCCTTGCTTGTTAATCACTTTATCCAAGCCAAACACAGCAACCCACTCTTCAAATGTCGCCTGTGACACCACCTGTTTTTTATAATCAAAAAACTCATACGCCACATCACACGCCTGCAAAAAATCAAAGGCTTTTTTCATGCTGTTGCAATTTTTAATACCATAAACCGTAATGCTCATTTTTAAAATCTCGCTTGGAAGTAAATTACCCAATTATAACAAATTTTAGTATAATATAGGGTTTGTAAAAAACCATTAAGAGCTTATCATGACCTTAGAAAATTACGATTTTCACGCCTTAGAAACCGCCCAACAAGCCAAATGGCAAGCCGATAACCGCTACCACACCGACAACGAGCCAAGTGACAAACCCACTCGCTATATGCTGTCCATGTTCCCCTACCCCAGCGGAAAACTACACATGGGGCACGTGCGTAACTACGCCATTACTGACGTACTAAGCCGTTATTATCGCCAAAAAGGTTATGATGTCATGCAGCCCATGGGTTGGGACGCTTTTGGTCTGCCTGCCGAAAACGCTGCCATTGCCAACCATGTCGCCCCTGCCAAATGGACGTATGCCAACATTGATAATATGCGTGAGCAGTTAAAGGCGTTGGGACTTTCTATAGACTGGTCTCGGGAATTTGCCACCTGCTCGCCTGATTATTACCGCTGGGAACAGTGGCTATTTTTACAGCTTTACAAAAAAGGCTTGGTTTATAAAAAACTTTCTACAGTCAATTGGGATCCTGTGGATAATACCGTACTTGCCAATGAACAAGTGGTGGACGGTCGGGGCTGGCGTTCGGGGGCAATCGTTGAAAAACGTGACATTCCCATGTATTACTTTAAAATCACCGAATACGCTGATGAGCTACTGGCAGAATTACAAAACTTAGAAGGACACTGGCCAAAACAAGTGCTTGCCATGCAACATAACTGGATTGGCAAATCCTACGGCATGGAACTGGATTTTACTTATGAGCTAGACGGCAAAACAGACGCACTCAGGGTATTTACCACACGTCCCGATACGGTGATGGGCGTAAGCTACCTTGCCGTTGCCAGTGAACACCCACTTGCCCAGTACGCCAGTCGCCAAAATCCCGAAATCGCCAAGTTTTGCCACGACTGCAAACAAGGCTCGGTTGCTGAAGCAGACATGGCAAAAGCCGAAAAAGTCGGCATGGATACAGGGCTATTTGCCACACACCCCATTACAGGCGAGCCTGTGGCGGTATGGGTTGCCAACTATGTGCTGATGAGTTATGGCTCAGGGGCGGTGATGGGCGTGCCTGCTCATGATGAGCGTGATTTTGAATTTGCCAATAAATACGGCTTAAACATCACTCAAGTGATTGATTTTAAAGATAAACCAAGCGATTATGACAGCAAAGTTTGGCAAGATTGGTACAGCAATAAAGATGGCGGTTTTTGTATCAATTCGGGCGTGATTGACGGTTTATCGATCGCAGACGCCACCGATAAAATCGCCAGTATTGCAAATGATAAAGGACTTGGCAAAGTCACCACACAGTACCGTCTGCGTGATTGGGGCGTAAGCCGTCAAAGATATTGGGGCTGTCCGATTCCTATGGTAAATTGTGCCTACTGTGGCACGGTACCTGTTGATGAAGCCGATTTGCCCGTGGTGCTGCCCACCGATGTTGTGCCCGATGGTCGGGGCAATCCGCTTAAGAACATGCCTGAATTTGTCAACTGCACCTGCCCCAAATGCGGACAGCCTGCCGAGCGTGAAACCGATACCTTTGACACCTTTGTTGAGTCCAGTTGGTACGCCCAACGCTTTACCAGTCCAAATGATGACACGCAAATGGTCGATCGCAAGGCATCAGATAAATGGCTTGCCGTGGATCAATATGTGGGTGGTGTCGAGCACGCTGTACTGCACCTATTATACGCCCGCTTCTTTCATAAAGTCATGCGTGATGAAGGCTTGGTTGGCGGTAGCGAACCCTTTGCCAACCTATTGGCTCAAGGCATGGTGCTGGCTGGTACGTTTTATCGTGAAAATGCGGACGGTAGCAAAACTTACTATTTCCCCCATGAGGTTTTCGTGGACGGCGATAACGCCACGCTGATTGCAGATGGCGAGCCTGTCATCATTGGCAAAATTGAAAAAATGTCCAAATCCAAAAATAACGGCGTTGATCCCCAAGAGATCATCAGCGAATACGGGGCGGACACTGTACGTCTGTACACGCTATTTACCGCCCCTGCCGATCAAACCTTGGAATGGTCGGACAGTGCCCTAAAAGGCCCGCATAACTTTGTTAAAAAAGTATGGCGATTGGCAGGCGATCACCTAACTGACATCAAGGGTAAAACCTTAGCCGACATCACGGCGGTTAAAGGCGAGCTTAGCAAAAACGCCAAAGACCTACGCCGTAAAACCCACGAAACCATTGCCAAAATTGATGTTAGCCTGGGCGAGCATTTGGCACTAAATACCCCCGTGTCGTCTTTGATGGAACTTGCCAATGAACTTGGGGCGTTTACTGTAGAAAGCGACAGCGATTTGGCGGTCAAACATGAAGCGGCCATCGCCCTACTTACCTTGCTTGCCCTATATGCCCCACACGTTGGCGAATATTTGCTTGAGCAGTTTGGTTTTGACAGCAAAGCCTTAGTATTTCCAAGCCTTGACAAAGACGCTTTGGTAAATGACAGCGTTACCATGGTCATTCAAGTCAATGGCAAAATCCGTGGCAAAATGGACGTGGCGGTCGGCTTGGATAATGCAACACTTATCGCCCTAGCCAAACAGCAAGATGGCGTGGCAAAATTCCTTGTGGGCGACATCAAAAAAGAAATCGTTGTTCCTAAAAAACTTGTTAATTTTGTGGTGGTGTAATATGTCAAACTCTGCCCCCAAACGCCTTATCGCTGCCTTGATGGTGGCGGTAAGTTTAGGCAGTCTAAGCGGCTGCGGTTTTGCCCTGCGTGGGACAACTGACCACGCCCTACAAATCACGCCTGCCTTTGCCAATGCCAGCATTTCTTTGGAAGACACGCCCACCGCCTTTGCCCTAAAGTCGCCCTTAACCCAGCAATTACAGCTTGTGGGCGTACAAACAGGCACAACCAGCCAAAACCACATTGACATCAAAAACGTGCGTTTTCGCCGTTTTGAGCTGGTGGGTACACTGACCGAAGTGCGTCAAGTACTGATGGCAGACATCAGTTACACCTTAATCAAAGACGGTAAAGCGGTAACTTTAAGCAATCCACTGCAAGTAGAAAACAGCTATCAGCACAATGAAGCCAGCGTGGTAACGGGCGATCAGCAAGGCGAACGGGTGCAAGCATGGCTCTATGACGCCCTTGCTCAGCGGATTGCCGAGCAGTACCGCACCCATGCCCTAGCCGATTAAACGATGCAAGAGCGGTTTTTGCCCTTTTATGGTCGGGTAGCGTCAGGCAATGTGCAGACGGTCGGTTTGTGGCTGATGCATGGCGATGAGCCGATTTTAGAAAGCTGGCTGATTGATGCCCTAAAACCCATTTGGCAAAACGGCGGACAGCTGGTTAAACGCATGGAACTTTATGGCGTTAAATCTTGGCAAGAGGTGATTGCCGAGCTGTCAGCACTGGATTTGTTTGCTGATAATGTCGCCCTTATCGTGACAGGCAAACACAAGCCCGACGCTAAAGCCCTTGATGCTTTAGCCAAATTTGCTGATGAAACAAGACAAGGCATTAACGCCAATCATCTGCTTTGGTGCGCCCCCAAACAAGACAAAAAAGCATTGGCGACCAAAGCCATAAAACTCTTTGATAATCAAGGTGTTATCATTGATGCCAATGTCTATAATGAAAAACAGCGTTTTGACCTATTGTCCCTTAAAGCCCGTGAATTTGGGCTAAGTCTAGATCAAAACGCTTGGCGACTACTTTTATCGCATACCGAGCATAACCTGCTTGGGGCATATCAAGTACTATGGCAACTCTCCCTTAATGATGACCTGCATATTACCTGCGAACGCCTACAACAAAGCCTAGAAGACAGCTCACAATTTGATGTATTTGGCTTATCGGACGCCATTTTGGCAGGCAATTACGCCAAAGCCCTGCAAATCATCGCCCACTTACGCCAAACGTCCGTTGCCCCCAGCATCGTATTATGGGCACTTGCCAAAGACGCTCAGCTACTGTTACAACTACAAGCAGGCAAAGATCCGCACACCCTAGGCATTTGGCAAAACAAACTACCCGCCTATATCCACAGCAGTCAACGCACCCTACAAACGTCCGCCAACTGGGCAGATGCTTTATATGAGATTGATAAAAATATCAAAGGGCTTGGACGGGGCGATGTTTGGCAGTTATTTAATGCTTTAGCACTTAGTCTTTGTGGCGTTCATATTTTATAAAACCGCCCAGTTTCCACCCCACATTTTAAGATTGGTCACTAATCTGCTACAATACATTACATTAAAATGTATTGAGACCACCATGACCACCCTTAAAAGAAAAAAAATCCCTTATGTTAAATGGTTGCTTATTGCCATTGTATTAATTGCTTTAGCAGGTTTGGCTTATTATTTTTTAAAACCCAAAGAAAAAGCACCCGAATATCTCACCGCCACCGTGACCACAGGCGATATTGAGGATAGCGTCATGGCAACGGGCAAAATCGAAGCCATCTCAAGCGTGGATGTCGGCTCTGAAGCGTCAGGTAAAGTTGAGCGCCTACTTGTTGATGTGGGCTCAGAAGTCAAACAAGGCGACATCATCGCCCAAATTGAGCAAATCAACCAAAAAGACGCCGTGAGCAGTGCCGAAGCCAGCCTGATACAGAGCCAATCCGCCCTACAAAGCGCCCATGGCGAACTTGCCAGCCGAGAAGCCGAGTTAGACAGCGCTAAAGCCACACTTGCCACACGACAAGCTGAACTTGCCAAAGCCGAACGTAACTTTGCCCGATTGGATCAACTCATTAAAATCAATGCCATCAGCCGTCAAGAATATGATGATGCGCGCGCAGGGGTAGAAGTTGCTCGGGCTGCGGTCGTTGCTGCACAGGCAAGCATTCGCACCGCCCAAGCAGGCATTCATAATGCAAAAGCCAGCATCCAAAGCCAAAATGCAAGCGTCCAAAAATCACAAACAGACGTCAATACCGCCAAAACCACCCTATCACGCACCGTCATCACCGCCCCAATGAATGGTACAGTGGTCTCTGTCACCACCAAGCAGGGTCAGACGGTGAACGCCATGCAGACCGCCCCCACCATCGTCACCTTGGCTGACCTTAGCCGTGTGCGTATCAAGGCACAAATCAGCGAGGCAGACGTAATTAACATCAAAGCAGGTTTGCCTGCCAAATTTAACATCATCGGTGCACCCGACCAAAAATTTGATGCAGTATTAGACGGCATTGAGCCCGCCAGCGAAAAAAGCAGCTCAGGCAGCTCATCCACGTCAGCGGTATATTACATCGGTTATTTGGATGTAGATAATAACGAAGGACGCTTTCGCCTTGACATGACCACACAGGTCAATATCATCATTGCTCAAGCCAAAAACGTACTGACCGTACCATCGGCATCTATTAATGAAAAAAATGGCAAGCATTATATACGCGTGGTTGATGCCGACGGCAAAGCCAATGAAGTAGAAGTGGTGGTGGGCATCAATAACCGTGCCACTGCCGAAATCAAAAGCGGATTAAAGCAAGGTGATACCATTGTGGTGAGCGAAGGTGCGGCAGATAATAAACCCCGTCATATCAGAATGTAAGGGCAGATGATGAGTGATAATAATAAGCCCATACCAGATAAAGCCGTCCTAATACAGACCCGTGGTATCACCCGTGAATTTCCTGCAGGCGATACCAATATACGTGTGCTACAAGGCATTGACCTTACCTTATATCAAGGTGAAATGGTCGCCATCATCGGACAATCAGGCTGTGGCAAGTCCACCTTGATGAATATCTTAGGCTGCCTGGACAAGGCTACAGACGGCGATTATCAAGTCTTTGGTAAATCAGTCAATGACATGGACTCAGAAGAACTTGCTCGCCTACGCCGTGAGCATTTTGGCTTTATTTTTCAAAGATATCATCTGCTTGGCGACATCAATGCTCTTGATAATGTCACCGTACCTGCCGTCTATGCAGGTATGCAAACAAACGCACGTAAAGAGCGCGCTAACGAACTACTCACCATGCTAGGTTTAGGCGACAAAACCGAAAATCGCCCCAACCAACTTTCAGGTGGACAGCAGCAGCGCGTCTCTATCGCCCGAGCCCTCATGAATGGCGGTGACATTATCTTGGCGGACGAACCAACAGGGGCGCTAGACAGTCACTCGGGCAAAGAAGTGATGAATATTTTGCATCGTTTAAAAACACAGGGGCACACCATCATCATGGTGACGCACGATCCCGCATTGGCATCGCAAGCCGAACGGGTGATTGAGCTTAAAGACGGTCAAATCATTGCCGATTATTATACAAACAATCACACCACCAATCACACCAATAACGCCCAACCCATTAATGATAAGCCTATTTTTAACCGCACCACCAATAACGATAATCCACAAGCTGAACGCCTACACCACGCCCCATCCAAAAATGCTCTTTTAGGCATCCTCGATCGCTTAAATGAAGCCTTTAAGATGTCTCTGTATGCCATGAAAGCCCACAAAATGCGCACCCTGCTGACCATGCTTGGCATCATCATCGGTATTGCCTCGGTGGTGTCTATCGTAGGGCTTGGGCAAGGCACACAAGCCAAGATTTTATCAGACATCAATTCTCTTGGCACCAATACCATCACCGTGCGTGACGGCTACAGTTGGGGCGATCCCAGACGGCGCTTTCATCAAAAAAATCTCACCATCGAAGACAGCGAAGCCGTTGCCAGCCAGCCCTATGCTAAGTCGGTGAGCCCACAGGTCAATACCAGTGTCAATAGCCGTTATAAAAACGTAGAATCCACCGCTCAAGTCAATGGTGTGGGTGCGGAATACTTGCAAGTAACGGGTGAAAAAATCCGCACAGGACAGATGTTTAGCACCGATAACATCAAGCGTATCAGTCAAGACATCATCATTGATGATACTGCTTATCAAAGTTTTTTTGATGGACAAGGCAACCCCATTGGCGAAACCATTATGATGGGCGATGTACCAGGGCGAGTGATTGGCGTGCTACAGAAGAATGACACAGGCTTTGGACCACCCAATGAGACACCACAGCTATATATGCCTTACACCACAGTGATGTACCGTATGCTTGGGGAAAGTCGCATTGACCGCTTCGTGGTGCTTATTGATGATAGCACTAAGCCCAGTGTTGCCGAAAATGCCATCATTTCCCTACTCAAATCGCGCCACGGCAAAGAAGACTTCACCACCATGAACACCGACTCTATCCGCCAGACGGTTGAATCCACCACTAATGCCATGACCCTCCTTATCTCATCGATTGCTATCATCTCTTTGGTGGTTGGTGGTATTGGTGTAATGAATATCATGTTAGTATCTGTTACCGAACGCACCAGCGAAATCGGCGTACGTATGGCAGTTGGAGCGCGTCAAAGCGATATCATGCAGCAGTTTTTGATAGAGGCGGTACTGGTATGCTTACTTGGGGGTGTTCTGGGCATCATGTTTGCCTTTGGCGTGGGTGAAACCATTAATAGCTTTGGCAGCGATGATTTTAAAGTGGTCTATTCACCGTTATCTATCGCGGTAGCACTCATATGCTCAACGATGATTGGTGTGGTGTTTGGCTTTTTGCCTGCTCGTAGCGCCGCACGCCTTGACCCTGTAGAGGCATTAAGTCGCAATTAAAATACATTCTTTGCAATAAATTAAAAATTTTTGATAAAAATTTTAAAAAACGCTTGCATTGTGATAATTGTCGTGTATAATACGCACCACATTAGCGATAAGGGTCGTTAGCTCAGTTGGTAGAGCAGTTGACTTTTAATCAATTGGTCGCAGGTTCGAATCCTGCACGACCCACCATTATCCTAATTGCCTTTAACTTTTTAGTTAAATGGGTCGTTAGCTCAGTTGGTAGAGCAGTTGACTTTTAATCAATTGGTCGCAGGTTCGAATCCTGCACGACCCACCATCATTCCCCAATAGCTCAGTTGGTAGAGCATCGGACTGTTAATCCGTGTGTCCCTGGTTCGAGCCCAGGTTGGGGAGCCATATTTAAAGACCCTTTCGTTATGAAAGGGTTTTTTCTTTTTCAATGATTTATCTCATTTTTACCCACAAAAAATGATGGCAAGATGCATCTTTATTTTTTAATCTTTTGATATTGATTCAAAAGTATACTGATAAGATTTTCTGTTCGCCTTGAGTTTGTCGGAGGGGGTAGGAAAATCATAGGTTTCCCAAGCTCGCCACGAACGATTTTCTTTCTAGCATGCTTTTTTTAGACTGCTGTCAATCTTTTTTAATTTATGACAAAGTTATGTCAAATTATTAAAATCTATGAAACATTCGTTTACAACTTACTCCTCTAAACTACTTGTACACATCTGTAAAGTCATATAAACTATACCCCATATTAGCCACTACCCTGTTATTAAAAGGTAACTAGCCATGAACACTTTAGCCCAGACTTTTGAAATGAATGTTTTGTCTAATGGTCAAGAAACACGCATTACCAGCGAGATGATTAAAGAGACCCTAGCTAAACTTGCTCAAAATGCTAGCAATAAGCCTACCTTAAAAGTGGCGTAATTTCATTCTATTGTATTACAAGAAAGACGGTATTAATACCGTCTTTTTTTTAATGCCTTAAATATTTGAATGAGTTTGATTATCATTTTATTTATAAAAAATACCTTTAAAACATTTATTCACAATTATAGTCTTTAAGCTAAGATAGAGTAATAATCTCAATATTAACAAGCGTACACAAAATCTTTAGTGACGTGTTGTTTTTTAAATAAAACAGACGTAAACTTAAATGACCTTTTGCCAACTTATACCAACACATAGTCCACTATCGCCAAACCCCGCCAAATTTGCTATACTATTCGCCGTTTTACAAAATATAACACAACTATCATAAGAGTATATTATGAGCATTCATGACCCTCTAATCATTGGTTCTCGCACCTTTAGTTCACGGCTGTTGGTCGGCACGGGCAAATATAAAGATCTAGACGAAACCGCTACCGCCATCAGCAATTCAGGGGCGCAGATTGTCACCGTCGCCATTCGCCGCACCAACATCGGACAACATAAAGATCAGCCCAACCTACTAGATGTCATCAACCCCAAAGATTACACCATACTGCCCAATACTGCTGGCTGTTTTGATGCTGACAGTGCGGTACGTACCTGTATGTTGGCTCGGGAGCTGTTAGACGGTCATAATTTAGTCAAATTAGAAGTACTTGGCGATGACAAAACGCTCTACCCCAACGTCACCGAAACCCTAAAAGCCGCCCGTACACTGATTGATGATGGTTTTGATGTCATGGTCTATACCTCAGACGACCCCATCATTGCCAAAGAGCTAGAAAACATGGGCTGTGTGGCGGTCATGCCCTTGGGTAGCCTCATTGGTTCAGGACTTGGTTTATTAAACCGCCATACGCTAAGTCTTATCATCGAAAACGCCAATGTGCCAATTTTGGTAGATGCAGGCGTTGGCACAGCGTCTGATGCCAGCGTTGCCATGGAGCTTGGCTGTGATGGTGTATTGATGAACTCTGCCATCGCTCATGCCAATAATCCGCTACTGATGGCAAGCGCCATGAAAAATGCGGTCATTGCAGGTCGTCAAGCATTTTTGGCGGGTCGTATGCCAATGAGAAAAATGGCACAAGCAAGCTCGCCACAAACAGGGTATTTTTTCTCTAATTGATTGACGTTAAAAGGAATTATCGTGAAAGCATTATCCATTTCTGATTTGTTGTTTTTGTTTTTGGAAAAACCCAAACAGCCGATGCACTTTTCAGGACTTTGTGTGTTTGAGTTACCACCTGATACAGACAGCAAACAGTTTTTGGATAATTTTGTCAAATATACTGTTACACCCAACGCATCACCTAGCTTTCCTTTTAATCAAACTTTAAATCGCTGGGTTTGGCGACAAGACAAAACCTTTGACATTCGTGAACATTTTTTTCATGTACATTTATCAAATGTAAGTGGCAAGTTTGACAATAACATTCATGAATTGTTTGACCACATCTCCACCAAACACAGCGAATTAATGGATAAAACTAAACCACTATGGGAATTTCATCTGATAGATGGTATTAAACCCGCAACAGACGGTGGCTCGCCCCGTTTTGCTATTTGGATAAAAATTCATCATTCTTTGGCGGACGGTGTGGCGGTGATGCGACTGCTTCGCTTGTCATTGTCAAAATTTGCTGATGTTACTGCCACACTGCCCTTTTGGTCACTGCCACAAAAACATCGCCATCACTTAGATGATCAGCTAGATGAACTAATTCGTAGTAAACGCTCAAAAAAAGAGCTAATCAAACAACAACTGGCAACCGTCAAACCTGTGGCTCGTGAACTTTGGCAAGGACTAAAAGACAACTTGAATGCCAAATCACCCTTTGTTAGTACCTTTGACGCACCCAAATCTATCCTAAATCAGCCCATCACTCATCACCGCTATCTGTCCGCTTGTGCCTTTGATAAAAGCCGATTTGCAAGTTTGGCGAAGCATTTTGACATCTCAACTAACGACATGGTACTTACGGTATGCGCAGGGGCGCTGCGGTCGTATCTACTAGAAGAAAATGCCCTGCCCGATAAACCATTAATCGCCCTTGTACCCATTTCTTTGCGTCGTGATGACAGCATTTCAGGTAACCAAATATCTTTTTTATTGGTCAATCTAGGCACGCATCTGTCTGACCCCATGGCACGCCTACAAACGGTTAAAGACAGCATAGATGATGGCAAAGCACGCTTTGGGCGAATGACGCAGGCACAAATCATCAACTATAGCCTATGTGCTTATGGCTGGGCAGGGGTAAATTTGGCAACAGGGCTCGCCCCGCACTACCAAGCCTTTAACCTTATCATCTCCAGTGTCCCTGCGGATAACTCCCCTTTATATCTAAATGGAGCAAGGCTTACAGGCATTTATCCTGCATCGGTGCTGTTTGACGGGCAAGCGATGAACATCACACTGACCAATCATCAAGATAAAATTGATTTTGGCATTACTGCTTGTGACAGTGCTTTGCCAAAGATTGGCGGGTTTTTAGGATTGTTAGAACATGAATTGACGGTGTTTGAAGGATTGGTTAAAAATGAAGTTTAAGGTTAAGGGCGTACCATCACGATACGCCCTTTTTTTAATTCAAAACTCACCACGCCATTTAGGATTATCCGCCACGCACCACCAGCGATTAAATTGTGTTTCGCTGATTTCTGTACTGACAAATTCGCCATCAGAATCATCATTTAACGCCATCACTTCATCAAAGGTTGTGCCGTCTAGCCATGCGTCATCACAGCTTGGGTGATTTTGCCTGTCCACATAAACAGCTTGCCCCGAATTATACAACTGTACACGATAAATTTCCACATCATCACAAAAGGCAGAAATATAGCAAATCGGCAATTCATCAAGGCTATGATGATAATCGGTTTTGCTATATTTCATGGTCATATTTACGCCCATTTGCCATCACGCCACACCAACGCAAATTTGGTCGCTTTACCGTCTTTTTCTGAGCCGATATACTGCTCAGCGGATTTGCGAGACCAACGCACAATGGTTGGGTTGCCGTCCGTGTCAAGCTCAGGAGCGGTTAAAAGATAAGCAAATTTGGGGTCAAGCTGATCCGCCACGGTTTTAAGTTCGCTGATTTTAGGCGGACGGGTTTCACGGATTTTGGGGAATTTACTTGCCGCCAAAAACAGCCCTGCCGCCCCTTCACGCAAAATATAAAAATCATCAAAACGCTGTGAACGCAAGTCAGGCATACTAATGGGGGTCATGCGTGGCGGTGCTGCTTCGCCATTTTTTAGCACTTTACGGGTGTTGTCGCATTTTTGGCAAGCAAAATATGCCCCAAAACGCCCTGTCTTGAGCACCATCTGCCCATCACATTTATCACAGTCTATACTAGGGGCATCGCTGTCAGCGGATTTGACTTCAAACACGCCTGTTTCTAGCAGATAGCCATCACAGTCGGGATTATTACCACAGACATGAAGTTTTAGCCCACCGTCCACGATATAGCCGTCCATGGCGGTATGGCATTTAGGACAGCGTTTTTTGGTTAATAAGGCGTTGATTTCGTCCGTGTCATCATCGGCGGTTTGGCTGGCAAAGGCTTCTACAGGCATTAGGTTTTTTGTGCCTTTACAGCGTTCTTTGGGTGGCAAATTATAACCCGTACAGCCCAAAAATACCCCTGTACTGCCTGTTCTTACTTGCATCGGGCGACCACACAAATCACAATGCACATCAGGCACATCTGTGGGATCGTTGGGCTTCATGCCATCTTTGGCTTTGGCGTGTTCTAATTTGTCTTTAAAATCCACATAAAACTGATCCAGCACCGCCTTCCAGTCTTGGCTACCTGTCGCCACATCGTCTAGCTTATTTTCTAGTCCTGCGGTAAAGGTATAATCCATGAGATCAGGAAAACTGCCCGTCAAACGATCGGTGACAATATCGCCCATTTTTTCGGCAAATAGGCGTTTATTTTCAACACGTACATAACCACGCTCTTGAATGGTTGAGATGATAGACGCATAAGTAGAAGGTCGCCCAATGCCTTGTTTTTCTAGCTCTTTGACAAGGCTAGCTTCGGTATAACGGGCAGGCGGTTTGGTAAAATGCTGACTTGGGATAATGTCCGCCACTTGCAATACATCACCAACCGCCACATCAGGCAACAATACATCATCAGACTTGGCAGGGGCAAGCACCTTGGTATAACCGTCAAAGGTCATTACACGCCCTTTGGCACGCAGCTCCACATTATCAGCTTGTACGGTCAAGGTTGCCGAAAGGTACTGAGCAGGGGGCATTTGGCACGCCACAAACTGTCGCCAAATCAGCTCATACAGTCGTCTGGCATCGCTTTCCATGTCCTTTAGTGATACCGCTTGCACCGCCACATCAGACGGGCGAATGGCTTCGTGGGCTTCTTGGGCGTTTTGTTTGTTGCCATAAAAATTGGGTTTTTCGGGCAAATACTGCTCACCAAATTGACCGCCAATATACTCACGCACGCCAGCTAAAGCGTCCGCCGATAAAAACGTACTGTCAGTACGCATATAAGTGATATGCCCTGCTTCGTACAGACGCTGTGCCAGTAGCATGGTTTTTTTGACGTTAAAGCCTAGACGAGTACTGGCGGACTGCTGAAGCGTGGACGTGATAAAGGGGGCGGACGGGCGTGAACTGGTTGGTTTTTGTTCACGATCGGCAACCACAAAGGGGGAATTTTGTAATAACTTGACGACTTTTTCGCTGTCGGCTTGGTTATTTAGCACCAATTCTTTACTGTTTTGGCGTACCGCTTCTAAGGTGATGATTTGGTTTTTTGCCTTGTCGCTTAGGGTATTGGCGTGGATTTGCCAATATTCTACAGGGGTAAAAGCTCGGATTTGTCGCTCTTTTTCTACGACCAAGCGTGTGGCAACCGACTGCACCCGACCTGCGGACAAGCCACGAGCCACTTTCGCCCAAAGCAGGGGCGACACCATAAAGCCCACAACCCTATCCAAAAACCGCCGTGCTTGTTGGGCGTTCACTCTATCCATGTTGAGCTTAGACGGCTCTTTAAAGGCTTCGGTAATGGCGGTTTTGGTGATTTCATTAAACACCACACGGCTGTATTTATCATCACTACCGCCAATCACTTCACGCAAATGCCATGCAATCGCTTCCCCTTCCCTATCCAAGTCCGTGGCAAGGTAGATATGATCGGCTTCTTTGGCAAGGCTTTTTAACTCTTTGATAACTTTGGTTTTATTGGGTAAAATCTCATAATGAGCCGCCCAATCATGCTCAGGATCAATACCCATACGCCGTACCAGTGCCGCTTGGGCTTTTTGTTCTTTGGTTAGTGTGGCGGTATCGTCCTTGCTTGCTTTTTTGTCCGTACCTGATACAGGCAAATCACGTACATGACCGACACTAGAACGCACGACATAGCCCGAGCCTAGGTATTTGTTAATGGTTTTGGCCTTGGCAGGGGATTCTACGATGACCAAGGCTTTGCCTTTGGGAGAAACATTGGCTTGGTCTTGGGTGTCTGTGGCTTTGGTTTTGCTTGTGGGTTTTTTAGTCATGTCAGTGCCTTGTTGGACGTGTCGGATTGCTCTTTTTATAGTTATAGGACGGAAAATGGATTTTGTCAATAGTTAAACACAAAACTGCTTTGAAGTGTCTATAAAAGTTGTACTAAGGGCGGTTTTGATTTCGATCTAAGGACTGCTCTATATTCTGCAATTCGCTTGGATTTGGCGCATAAGATTTTGATAGCATATACGTTGCACTCGCACAAAGCACAAACCCTATAAATGCCATGCCTGCTTGTTTTGATAAGTCTTGCGACCAAAAAACCCACACCATAAAAAGCAAACATACCGAAATGGCAATCATGATGGTTTTTAATATCGTGCCAAAAATACCTTGTTTTTTGTAATGAAGTTTTCTTATCTGTTGATGTTTTTTAGTATTTCTATTATCAATGGTGTTTATTTGCTCTTGACTTGAAATTGTAACGCCTGCGACCACATAACGACTAATCACATACAATAATAAAGACGGCAATACATAAATGATAAAAGCCCAAAATATTTCTTGGTTTTCCTTCTCTCTAAGTTGTGAAAATTTTGCCAACTGTCTATCAAATTGATAAATGACTTTATCATCAACGATAATCTCATAAACCAAATTACCATTTTTTGCACCACTTTGATAATAAAGCATGGCATTTT
>RRZU012699278.1_pt1 | contig 22527 bp, 14 predicted proteins | sample 2165561 | NCBI WGS metagenome assembly RRZU01 (sample SAMN10456909, study PRJNA506462) | wastewater metagenome | isolation source: wastewater sludge | place: USA: Moscow, Idaho | reverse complement strand
CGCAGGAACTGCACCGGCGGCTCACTGATTCTGGGGCGTCCGTAGGTCTGGCGACAGTGTACCGGCAACTCAACTCGCTGGCGGAATCGGGTGCGGTGGACACCGTGCGCTTGGACGGGCAGCAGATGTTCCGTATCTGCGATGACGATTCGCACCATCATCACCTGATCTGCAGCGGCTGCGGCAAGACCATCGAGATCGAGCCTCCGGATATGGAGTGGATGCGGCAGATTGCCCGCTCCCACGGTTTCAAGATCAACTCGCACACCCTCGAGATCTTCGGCCTGTGCGCCGACTGCCAAAAGAAGCGCGCCGCCTGACCCGACCGGGCGTTACCCCCGACTGTCTCATCGCGGACACACGGGTATTCCTTTTCCGCTCGGAGCTGCACGTCGCTCAGCGTCGATAGACGGTTGTGCATGGCTTGTTGCAAGGAATCCTTGGTACCAGCCTGCTTTTCGACACGCTGTAATTGATAATAATTATCATTAACGATAATCTGGTCTGGTCATCGGATGCGGCGATTGTCGCATCGCGTCACTGAAGAGAAGATCAGGAGCAGACATGACAGCAACCGGAACATATCGACGGATCGCCCGGGCGGCGGCATGCATTGCGGCAGCGGGATTGGTCGCCGCCATGGGGGCGTGCGGCTCGCGCGAATCAGCCGGAACGGCCTCATCCAACGCGTTAGGAACCCTCAACGTGGTCGCCAGCATCAACCAGTGGGGTTCAGTCGCGGGCGAGATCGGCGGCTCCCGCGTCAAGGTGACCAGCATCATCAACAGCACCGCGGTCGAAGCGCACGATTACGAGCCGACCAGCGCCGGCATCGCCGCCATGGCGAAGGCGGACGTCATCATCGTCAACGGTGCCGGGTATGACAGCTGGGCCACGAAAGCCGCGTCATCCACCAAGGCGCAGGTCGTGAACGCGGCCGAAAGCGGCGGCAAGCATGACGGCGACAACCCCCACGTCTGGTTCTCCGCAGCCGTGCGCACGGCGGCTGCCAAGGCGATCGCCGCAGCATACCGGCACAGCGATGCCGCCCACGCCGAGGAATACACCAAGCAACTCAAAACGTGGCAAGACAAGGAAAAGACCTTGGAATCGGCCATCGCCGAGGCGAAGCAGCGGCTCGACGGCAAGAAATATGCTGCCACCGAGTCCGTGGCTGCCTATCTGGCGGATGACCTGGGATTGACAGATGCCACGCCGGCCGGATACGCGCAGGCGGTCGCCAACGAAAGTGAACCTGCCTCCGGCGATGTCACCGCCTTCAGCAAGCTGCTCCAGGCTGGTTCAGTGGCGTTGCTGGTAGTCAACACACAGGAATCCAACGCCACGACCAAGCAGCTGACCACCGCCGCCGGCCAAGGAGACGTACAAGTGGTGGAACTCACCGAGCAGATGCCCAAGCATTACAGCACGCTGACCGATTGGATGACTGCGCTGGTCGCATCGTTCGCAACAGCCGGGAAGGGCTGATCCGGCATCAGACACCAAAAACGGGCGATTTCCCGGCTCGTTCACGAGGCCACGCCCTTCGCACCCGTTCACGACGACCGCAGCAGCATCGCCGGGTCGATTCTCGCCGTCCTCCACGCGGGAATGATCCCGGCGATCGTATACTGACGAGATAGCCGCGCCGATTGCGGGGGAGCCGGCGGTATCTCGCCGTGATGTGACTGGTGGGTCTCGCAGCGGCGAGATAGCGGAACCCAGAGCAACCTGACCCTGGATATCTGCGCAGATAGCGTCGTCCGGGACGGTCAAGCCTCGCGTATCTCCACGGAGTGCGATCGACCAATCACACAACAGCCAGATACCGCCGCCCGCCGCCGTAGTCCGCCACCCCCGCACATCACCGGTGCTCCTGCTCTTTGGCTTTCGGTGCGGGCCGCAGCGACTTGAGCATGTCCGGGATCTGCGAGGCCTTGAGCCCCGGCAGATACGCGGACAGCACGGCGAGCCCGATGCGCGGCAGCGCGGCCGCATCCGGATAGCAGATATAGATCGGCGAAGGCATCGGCTGGAACTTGCGCTTGAAGAAGTACAATGACTTGAATCCGTATGCGGGTTCGAGTGTATCGGCCACGATCTGCAGCGCGTGCTCGATGACCGCGACATCCTCCGGATCGGCGGTATTGTCGCCGATACCGGCGAGCGGCGCGGCGGACAGGCTCATGAACTGCGGCGCATGATCAGGCTCCTCGACGCACTGCTCATGCAGACGTTCGGCCATACGGGCGATGAGGAACTCCATGATCCCGTTCGGACTATCCGTGCGATGCCGCATGAAATCAAGCGTCCAACCGATCACTTTGCCGTCGCGGTAGGTCGGCAGCCAGCTGGTCGCGCCCTGCACCACGCCGTCGGCGTCGATCGCATACAGCAGCATAACACGCTGGTCGCGCAGCTCCTCGATGCCGCCCAGCGTGAACTTCATCTCCGGCAGCGACTTGAGTTCCGCCCACTGTTCGGAAATCTCGATGATCTGCTCGCGCACCTCCCCCGGCGCCTCGTTGAACGTGGTCAGCACATCGGTCAGGCCGCTGCGACGCGCCTTGTTGATCGCCGTGCGGATGTCCTGCCACTTCTTGCCGCGCGTCTGCCAGGTGCTGGGGATGACCAGCATCTCCGTACCCACCTGGATAGACGAGCAACCCAATGATTCCAAGGTCTCACGGGAGTTGTCGTGCACCGCGTAGAAGGCGGGCGACCACGAGTTGCGCTCGCAGAAGCGCATGAACTCGCGCAGCGACGTGTCGAATTCACCGGGGTCGCCGAACGGGCCGGTCACGGTCAGGGCCACGCCATGGCTCACCCGGTAGGCGATCGCCGACCGGCCGCTCGGGGAGAACCAGTAGTGGTTGTCCTCCCATGTGGTCATGAAGCTCATCGACTCGCCGCCACGCTCCACCAGCGCGCTGGCGCGCTCACGGTCGGCGGCGTTCAACGCCACGGAGTCGCGGAACCACAGCAGGAACACCACGAGCACCACAATCCAGAACACCAGTCCGGGCACTTGGTTGATGACCATCGAGGCCACCGTGGTCGAATGCATGTGCAGCTGGCTCGACCCGATAAGCCCCATCGGCAGGTAGCGGTGCGGCAGGTCGCGCAGCAGCATGCCGAAGGTGGCCGGCGGGGTATACGCGTCACGGTTGAGCATGCCGAACGCGAGGAATCCACCCGCAGTGGCCAGCAGCGTCAGGCCGATGGCACACACGCCCCGGCGGATACGCGAGCGGCCGGTCAGTACCGGGAAATGGCCCATATTCACGGCGATGGCCACAATCAGCACCGCAGACGGCAGCGCGGTGGCGACCAGCAACTGCAGCAGAGCGATCCGCAGTTCGGCGTCGATCGGTATGATGGCGCTGTCAAGCAGCGGAAACACCACGCAGTAGACAAGCGAGAGGGCTACGGTCAGGCCGTTGAGTACAATGCTCACGCGTGCGGCCAGCTTGCGCCCGTGGTACAGGCCCCACGCGAGGATCGCCAGGGCGGCCACCAGCAGGATGGTCCGGGTCCACACGCCGGTCATCGCGAAATGGTAATGCTTCGCCATCGCCACGCAGCTATTCTCGCGCATGTTGTCAGCACATACGTCGGCCAGTTCCTCGTCGCCGACAAGGCCGGACAGGAAGAAGCCGAAGGTGGACAGCGGACCGTCATGCGAACTGGACACGAGCGCGAGAATCGGGCCGAACGCGAAGATCAGCTGGATCGCGGCGATTAGGCGGCGCACCTCGTAATCTGTGCCATGCCACCACTGTTCGTGCTCCTGCGTGTGGCCGTTTCGGCGGGCCATGAGCGCGCCCGCAGCCTGCCCGACCAGTGCGGCGGCAAGCGTGCAGTAATCGCCCGGATTGCCGCTGAACAGCAGCCCGGCCAACACGAACGCGTAACCGATCAGTCGGATGCGGCGTCTCCACAGCAGTGATTCGAACGTGCTGGCCGCCATGAGCGCCCCGATGAACAGGGTGAGCGGGGACAGCGAGAACGGTAGGCGTTGCACGGCATGCCATGATTCGGCGTCCCACAGATTCGTGGCGATGGCGCACAATCCGAGGCCCAGTGCCGAACCGGCGACCGCGCCCAGCAGCGAAGTGGCCAGCGTACGGGCGACGCCGAGCACTGCTTGCGCCGTCGAAACGATCACGAGAACCGCAATCGCGTACAGCACTAGGGCGAACGGCCCCCGTACGAGCACCAGAGACCACAGCAGCTTGAGGAAGTGGGCGAACGTGCCGGTCTGCCCCGGCTCAGCCGTGTGGTGGAACATGCGCAGCATGGTCATGTCTTGGAGGCGCCGGATGACGTGGTGGGTCAACTGCCAGATCCACACCGAGATGTTGAGTACGACGAGCACGATGGCCGCCACCGGGCCCGCCCAGTGTTTCGTCCACCAGCCGCGCATGTCGATGTTGAGGGCGCTCCAGCCGGTTTGATGCGGTGCCGGCTTGGATGCCTGCCGCGGTGTCTTCTGTGGTGGTTGCTGTGTCTGAGTCATAGTCGTCGCTCGTTTTGGATTGTGTGTGATGTGTTGGTTGTGTTTGATTGGTTTGTGTTCGTCTGCATTCATCGCCGCGCTCAGCCGTCCACCGTGAGCATCTCAAGATTCGGATACGAGCTCAGCTCGCGCCGGTCCGTCCCGATGCCGCTCTGCGCGCAGAACCGGTCGATGACCGCGGCAAGCCCGGTGTTCACCGTATGCCAGTCGTGTCCGGATCCTTTCGCGGTCGCCAGATGGACGGTCATGCCAGCCTGTTTGGCGGCTTTGGCGATGATCGCCGCATTGCGCTGCGATTTCGTGTCCCATTCGCCGGCGATGCTGAATAGGGTTTGCGTCGACGGGGCATTGCGTTTGATGATTTCGGTCGGCACATGCCTTTGGTACAGCTTCGCGTCACCGTTGAAATACCGCGTGATGGTGGCCTCGCGGTCGTGGTAGATCGGGGCGAGCTCGCCGTCCGCTGCGTAGATATGCCCGTAGAGTTCTGGATGCGCCGGCCCGAGCTGGGTGCTGCACGTTCCGCCCTGCGAGAACCCACCGATCAGCCAGTCGTTCGGGGATGTCGAAACCGGCAAGGTCCTGCGGATCCACTTGGTCACATCCACGGTCAGGTAGGTTTCGGCCTTGCCGTACACCGGGGTGTCCGCGCACAGGGAGTTCTGTGTTGCGGCACCGTTCTGATCGGGGGAGACGACAATCGGCGCCAGTCCATGATGCTTCGCCGCGTAGTCGTTGAGCGTCGTCGCGATGCCGCTTGCATTGAAGAAGCGGTCGGGGCTTCCCGGCTGGCCGGCGAGCATCACCATCACCGGCAGTGCCGGCGGTTTGCGGCTCAGCGCGGCTGGCGGCAGATATACGTCGGCGTTGCGCGCCTTGAAATGCGAGGCGGTCGCCGGAATATCGACGGTCCTGATCTCGCCCGCCTCAGGCATCGACGGCAACGTGCCGCGCTTGGCGAGCCGCTGCCATTCCTTCACGCTCATCGACGCCTTGCCGCTGATATGGGAGGACGACACCTCCTTGAACGCGGCCACGCCGAATAGCGAACCGAGCGTGGTGTACTCGCCATACACCATGTCTACGCGCACAGCGCAACTGATGAGGGACAGCACCGCCATCGCGCAGGCGATTGCACGCCGCAATCCGCGAGAATCCACAGCCGCGCACACGGCGAACGCCGCCAATCCGATGCCGACGGCGATGGTCAGCATCACCATCCACCCCAAGCTCACGCCGAAGACGAGAAAAACGTCAGACAACAGCCACACGACTAGTCCGCCCACGCCGAATCCCGCCAGGCCGACGAGCAGTTCGCGCAACAGCACATGGATTGTCCATCGCGGTTCCCCGCGCCGCGTGGATGGCAGAATGACGGCCAGCATTGCGCTCAATGCCGTCAGCGCGAATAGTGTAGGGGGAAACCAGCCGTTGAGCAGATGAATATTAGTGAGGAATTTCATCGCAACCGCTTCCTTTCCGGGTTTGGTTTGGCTGGAACACCGCTACGATAATAACGCTCGACACAAAGTTCAATCATTCGTGAGGATGACCCGACCCCGACCCCTTGGACTGCTCATGGAAACCTGCATGAATGCTGGTAGAGCGCGCGTTTTGTCGCTTATGACGTGGACAATGTCCTAGGTTGGTCCAACGGGACCGTCGTTTGCATACGGACGGCACCCCGATGCGCACGGCGTATTCGGGGCGGGATAAGGAAAGGCCACATGACTCGTACCAGCGATGACCATGATTTCGCCACAAGCACAACACAACACGACACGACCGGCATGACGGGCAGTGACGCGGACACCACCGCCGCGACGTCGGACGCTTCGCCAATCGAAGAACTCAAAATCGCGACCACCAGCCATGACGACCTGCTCAATGGCGGACCGCGGGGCAAGAACGGCAAGCCGCGCAAGCCCTTCGCCAACTGGCTGTACGCCGTAGTGTTCATCGTGGTCGATATGGCCGCGGTGCTCATTATGCAGACGGGCGTCACGGAAAGCAGCACGCGCGTGCAATTGTCGAGCCCGCTGCTGGGCGCGTGGAGCATCGTCGGCAAGATGTTCACCCAGCTGAATTTCGTGTTCGTGCTCAATCTCATATTGGTCGGCCTGTTCTATCTGGTGTTGCTCATGCTCACCAACCGGCTGTGGGTGGCGTCACCGATTGTGCTCGCACTCGCCTCGGTGATCGCCGTGGCAGACCATTTCAAGGTCGAATCACGCTATGAAGCGATTCTGCCGTCCGATCTGAACTTCCTGCAATCCAACACCGGCGATATCGTCAGCTTCATTCCAACCGGATCGACCGGCCTGATTGTCGGTGTCATCATCGGCATTGTCGCGTTCATCGCGCTGTTCGTGTTCCTGAATCATATTGACGGGCGTCACGGCAGCATGATTCGGTCCGGCGACTCGGCGCGAAAAGCCTCTCTCGGGGCGGTCACGCGCATCCTGCTGATTGTGCTTCCGGTGATGTTCCTGGGGATGTATACCGCTCAGGCCGGTACCGTGGGCTCGTGGGCGCGGAACTTCTCCTCGTGGCTCGGTGACACCCCCTCCATGTGGGATTCGGTCTATGATGCTCAGCGCAACGGCGTCGTGACCTCCTTCCTGCGACAGATGAACCCCGATGTCATGGAGGAGCCCAAGAACTACAGCGAAGCGACCATGAAAAAGGTCGCGGCACGGTACGCGGCGGAGGCGAAAACCATCAACGCGAGCCGTTCCAACAATCTCACCGACAGCACCGTCGTGTACATCCTGTCGGAATCCTTCTCCGACCCCTCACGCGTCCCCGGCATCAAGCTCAACGAGGACACCATGCCGAATATCCGCTCGATCAAACAGAACACCACGAGCGGGCTCATGCTGTCCAGCGGCTACGGCGGCGGTACCGCGAACCTTGAATACATGGGGCTTACCGGCCTGAGCACGGCGAACTTCAGTTCCTCGCTGACCAGCCCCTACCAGCAGCTCGTGCCGAGTGAAACGTGGACGCCGACCATCAACCAGCTGTGGGGATCGGCGGCGAATTCCATCGCCTTCCACCCGTATGAGCCGTCCATGTATTCGCGCGCAACGAACTACAAAAAGTTCGGATTCTCGCATTTCTACGCGCTCCAAGGCTCCGACATCATCAAATATCAGAGCAAGATCGGCAAGTCGCCGTATGTAAGCGACGAATCGACCTACAAGAGCGCGTATGAGGCGATTTCCGGCACGGACAGCAACCAGTTCGTGCAGATCATCACCATGCAGAACCATATGCCGTATAAAAACTGGTATGCCAACAACCAGTACAAGGTGACTTCCACGGATTCCGATACCGAACTCGGCAAGACGGAAACCGAATCCATCGAAACCTACGCCAAGGGCGTGAGCCTGACCGACAAGGCGACCAAGGAGTTCCTCGATAAGCTGAACGAGCTGGACAAGCCGGTCACCGTGGTCTTCTACGGCGATCACCTGCCCGGTATCTACAAGACCGCCAGCAAGGATACTGACAATTCGGTCGTCCTGCACGAGACCGACTATTTTATCTGGTCGAACAAGGCCTCGGGCACGCAAGGAACCAAGGTGAGCAACAGTGAGTATTCCTCGCCGAACTTCTTCATTGCGCAGACCGAGGAACACATGGATGCGAAGGTGTCACCGTATATCGCGTTCCTGACGCTCATGCATGAGAAGATTGCGGCGATGGAACCGCCGGTGGCCAACAAGATCCAAGGCTGGGACCGCATCCCCGAAGGCCAGGATATCTACTTGGATTCGAAGGGTAACCCGATGGCCGAATCCGATTTCGACAGCGAGACCAAGCAGCTGTTGGAGGACTACAAGCTGATCCAGTACGATATCACCGTCGGCAAGGGATATCTCAAGTCTCTCGGTTTCATGACCCTTGGATGATCAGCAGGTAATCCGTAGACTACGATGAAGGCCCTCGCACCGGAACATTCCGGTGCGAGGGCCTTTGCCATGGTCCGCGTGACAGGTTGTGCGTTCAGCTGTTCAGGCGTTCAGGGCCTTGGCTCCGATATCGTGGCGGTAGAACATGCCGGTCGTGTCGAGCTTGTCGAGCACACCGTAGATCTTGTCCTGCGCGGAGCGGATGTCGTCTGCGGTGGTCTCCAGCAGCAGCACGCGCCCGGAATTGGCGACTAGCTTGCCGTCGGCGTCCGTGGTGACGCCCGCGTAATACACGTGGCTGGATTCGTCGACCGGAATCTCCGGAATCGCGGCACCCTTGACCACGTTGGTTGGGTAACCGTTTGAGGCGAGCACCACGCCGAGCGTCGTCTTGTTGTCATCCTCCCACATGAAGGTCGGGGTCTTGTTGTTGAGGATCGCGTTGATGCCTTCGCCGAAGTCGGAGGTCAGGCGGGGAAGCACGACTTCCGTCTCCGGGTCGCCGAAGCGGGCGTTGAACTCGATGACTTTCGGGCCATCCGCGGTGGCGATCAGGCCGGCGTACAGAATACCGGTGAACGGCGTACCCTCATCGGCCATCGCCTGCACGGTCGGGCGAACAATCGTCTCGATCGCCGTGTCGACCACGTCCTGGCTGATTTGCGGCACCGGGCTGTACGCGCCCATGCCGCCCGTGTTTGGCCCTTTGTCGCCGTCGAAGGCGCGCTTGTGGTCCTGCGAAATCGGCATTGGCCAGAACTCGGTGCCGTTCACGAAGCTCATCAGCGAGAACTCCTGGCCTTCGAGGTAATCCTCGATAACGACCTTCGCGCCGGCAGCGCCAAAGCGGTGGTCCACGAAAATATCCTCGAGCGCCTTGAGAGCGGTGTCCAGATCCATGGCGACCGTCACGCCCTTGCCTGCGGCGAGCCCGTCGGCCTTGACCACGATCGGGGCGCCGTGATCGCGCACATACGCCTCGGCCGTGGCGAGCTCGTCAAAGGTGCGGTATTTCGCGGTCGGGATGCCGTGACGCTCCATGAGCTGCTTGGCGAAATCCTTGGATCCTTCGATTTGGGCGGCCGCCTTGTTTGGACCGAACGCCTTGATACCGTTCGCTTCGAAATCGTCGACAATGCCTTGGATCAGCGGCACTTCAGGGCCGACGAACACCCAATCGACCTGATTGTCCTTGACGAAGTCGATGAGGGCGGCGTGATTGGACGGGTCAAGCTGCGTGGTGTTGATGCCGTCGAGCCGCATGCCCGGATTTCCCGGGGCGACGGTCACTTCGCTTACGCTGTTCCCGCTCAGCAGCGCGTGCGCGATTGCATGTTCGCGTGCGCCTGAACCGATGACCAGAACCTTCATTCCCATCTTGCGCGTTCCTTTCGTTCTGATGCTGGTTTTTCAGTGAAGTTCGACGTCGTTGCCGGTCTTGGCGACGATGGAGCCGATCTCATACGCCGTCTCGCCGTTGGCCTTGAGCAGGTCGAGCGTGGCCTGCGCCTTGGAGGAGTCCACGGCGAGCACCATGCCGATGCCCATGTTGAAGATGTTGAACATCTCCATATGATCCACGTCGCCCGCACGTTCGATGACGTCGAAGATCGGCGGGACGGGGAAGGAATCCAGATTGATGCTCGCCGCGAGGCCGTCGGGGATCATGCGCGGGATGTTCTCGATGAACCCGCCGCCGGTGATGTGAGCGACGCCCTTGATGAGATGCTCGGCGAACAGCGGTTTGAGCGCCTTGACGTAGATCTTGGTCGGGGTGAGCAGCACTTCGCCCACGGTTTTGCCGCCCAGCTCGTCAAGCTTGGTGTCCACCGTGTAGCCGGCCTGCTCGAACAGTGCCTTGCGCACAAGCGAGAACCCGTTGGAGTGCACGCCGGTGGACGGCAAACCAATCAGCGTGCCGCCTTCGCTGATGGTCGACCCGTCGACGATATCGGACTTTTCTGCGACACCGACGGCGAAACCGGCAAGATCATACTCGTCCGGGTCATACATGCCGGGCATTTCGGCGGTTTCGCCGCCGATAAGGGCGCATTCGGACTGCACGCAGCCGTCAGCCACGCCGGAGACGACCTGTTCGAGCAGCGCCGGATCGTTCTTGCCACACGCGATGTAGTCGAGGAAGAACAGCGGTTCGGCGCCTTGGGCTGCAATGTCGTTGACGCACATGGCCACGCAGTCGATGCCGATCTTATCGTGCTTGTTTGCCATCTTGGCGACCATGAGCTTGGTGCCCACGCCGTCGGTGCCGGAAATCAGCACCGGTTCGCGGTAGCCGAGGGAGGTGAGATCAAACAGGCCGCCGAAGCCGCCGATGCCGCCGACCACGCCGGGACGGTTCGTGCGGGCCACGTGCGATTTGATGCGCTTGACTACCTCGTAGCCGGCTTCGACACTGACTCCTGCCTTCTCATACGCTTCTGGCATGACTTACCTTTCTTGGATTTGCTTGTATTCGTATAGATTGTTTTGTGAGGTATTGGCTTTATTGACTTTATGGGTTTTATAGGGTTTGTTGGGTTGGGACTGCACGCCACGTGTGGGCGGGTGGTGCAGTCGGAGCGGGCATGAGTATGCCGCTGCATCTGCGAAAGATTGCAGCGGCATCATGTCAGGCTTTCGCTACTTGCGCTTGGAGCGTGTCGATATCCGCGCTGAACTCGTTGCCCTGATAGTGACTCTTGTCGTGCGCGAACTTGGCGATTCTCACACGGTCCTCTGGGGTCAGTGACTTGAGGAACGACTCCTCGTAATCGTCAAGCGCGGTCGGATAGTCACCGTTGAAGTAGGCGACGCACAATCCGCCGTACGGGGCGTCCGCATGCAGGCCGATGGCCTCGACCAGACCGTCCAATGACAGGAACGCCAGCGAATCCGCGCCGATATACTCGCGGATTTCCTCGACGGATTTCTTCGCGGCAATCAGCTCCTTGGTCGTCTGGATATCGATGCCGTAGAAGCACGGGTATTTCAGCGGCGGTGAGGAGATGCGCATATGCACTTCGCGGGCACCGGCTTCGCGCAGCAGCTGCACGATGCGACGTGACGTGGTGCCGCGGACGATGGAATCGTCGATCACCGCCACACTCTTGCCTTTGACGACGCCGCGTACGGCGGACAGCTTCATGCGAACGCCCTGTTCACGCAGTTCCTGCGTAGGCTGAATGAAGGTTCGCGCCACGTATTGGTTCTTGATCAGGCCCATCTCGTTGGGCAGGCCGCTGGTCTCGGAGAAACCGGACGCCGCGGACAGCGAGGAGTTCGGCACGGCGATGACCATGTCGGCGGGGGCGGGGGATTCCTTGGCGAGAATCGCGCCCATACGCTTGCGGGCAGAATGTACATTGACGCCGTAAATGTTGGAATCCGGGCGCGCGAAGTAGATGTACTCCATGGAGCAGATGGCCAGCTGCGTGTTGGTCGTGTAGCGGTCCATGTGATAGCCATCATCGTCCACAACGATGATTTCGCCGGGGCCGATGTCGCGCACGAACTCCGCGCCGACAATATCCAGCGCGCAGGTTTCGGACGCCAGCACATACGCGCCGTTCTTCATGCGTCCTAGCGACAACGGGCGGAAGCCGTTCGGGTCGAGCGCGCCGATCATCGCGTGCTCGGTCATGAGCAGGTAGGCGAAACCGCCGTGCACCTTGTTGAGCACTTCCTTGAGCTTGTCCATGAACGTGGGGGCGGTCGAACGGCGGATGAGGTGCATCAGCACCTCAGTGTCGGAATTGGAGTGGAAGATTGCGCCTTCGTCCTCCAGTTTGCGGCGCAGGCTCACGCAATTGGTGAGGTTGCCGTTGTGGCCGAGTGCGACGTCGCCATCATGGAAGCGGAACAGGAACGGCTGGATGTTGTCCACCGATCCGGAGCCGGATGTCGCGTAACGCACGTGGCCGATGGCCTTGTCTCCTTTGAGCCGTTCGATTTCGTGCTCGTCGGAGAACACCTGGGTGAGCAGGCCGAGCCCGCGATGCCCGATGAGATGGCCGTTATCGTTCGAGACGATGCCGGCGCCTTCCTGGCCGCGGTGCTGCAACGCGTGCAGACCAAAATAGGTGAGACGGGCGGCATCCGGGTGGCCCCAGACACCGAAAATACCGCACTCTTCGTGGATGTCTTCGAGTTCAGCTGACAAGCCAAAGCTCCTTCCAAAACCGTGGAAACGGGGGATTCGCTAGTAACCAACATATCAACCGCCGGCTACATCGCGGCGTCAGGTTCGTCGCGTATCCGGTGGCGGGATTGGGCAGGTATCCGGTGGAGAGGTTGGGTGGGTATCCGGCCGGCTGGGGTGGTCGGGTGCATGGCTGTCTGCGCAGCTCTCGTTCGTGTGGTTGTGGTCCTCTACAAACTGTCCACGCTGGTGGTGGGTTTTGCGTAGACGGTTTGTGGGGAGGGGGCCGGTATCCGTCTGCGGTGTGACTGCCAGGGGACGTGGTGGTGTGGTCGTTCGTGTGGTTGTGGTCCTCCACAAACTGTCCACGCTGGTGGTGGGTTTTGCGTAGATGGTTTGTGGGGAGGTGGCGGGTATCTGTCTGCGGTGTGACTGTCGGGTCGCATGGCGGCGGGATGTTGACATCGCCCGTGTGCGATACCGCCCGGATTGCAACATCGGCCGTGTGCGCCGCCCCGGAGTAGGGCTTACGGCGTACACTGGTCTGTGGTTGCCCGCATACGCGGGTTGCGAAAATGATGTACAAGGAGCAACTATGGCAGTATTGGTCCTCGGCGGAGCCGGCTATATCGGCTCTCATATGGTCGATCGTCTGGTCAACACCACGGATGAGAAGGTCGTGGTCGTTGACAGCCTGGTCACTGGCCATCGTGCAGCCGTCAATCCGGCGGCGAAGTTCTATCAGGGCGACATCGCCGATCAGGATTTCATGCGTACCGTGTTCAAGGAAAATCCGGATGTCGACGCGGTCATCCATTTTGCCGCGTACTCTCTGGTCGCGGAGTCGATGAAGAAGCCACTCAAGTATTTCGACAACAACACCGCAGGCATGGTCAAGCTGCTTGAGGTGATGAACGAAGTGGGTGTGAAGAACATCGTCTTCTCCTCGACCGCAGCCACCTATGGCATTCCTGAGAAGATGCCGATCCGCGAGACCGACCCGCAGAAGCCGATCAACCCGTATGGCGAGAGCAAGCTCATGATGGAGAAGATCATGCACTGGTCCGACCTCGCATACGGTATCAAGTTCGTCGCGCTGCGTTACTTCAACGTCGCCGGCGCCAAGCCGGATGGCTCGATCGGCGAGGACCACAACCCGGAGACACATCTGCTGCCGATCGTGCTGCAAGTGGCTCAGGGCAAGCGCGACGTGCTCAAGATCTTCGGCAATGATTACAACACGCCTGACGGCACCAACGTGCGTGATTACGTACATCCGTACGATCTTGCGGACGCGCACATCCTCGCAGTCAAGTACCTGCGTGAAGGCAACGAATCCACGGCGTTCAACCTCGGTTCGTCCACCGGCTTCTCAAACCTGCAGATTCTTGAGGCCGCCCGCCGGGTGACCGGCAAGGAGATTCCCGCCGAGATGGCCCCGCGTCGCCCCGGCGACCCGGATACGCTGATCGCTGCCTCCGACAAGGCCCGCAACGTGCTCGGCTGGAAGCCGCAGTTCGATAACATCGACAAGATCATCGCCTCCGCATGGGCTTGGCATTCGAGCCATCCGGAAGGCTACGGCGACCGCAAGTAATGCGGAGGCCGGTATCGCACGGTCGCTGATACCGTGTGGCCGCGTTGCCATGGTTACCATGTGAGATGACGCGCAAGACGATGAGGGGCGCCACGCTGCATATGCGTGGCGCCCCTCATCGTTGTCGTGGCTGGCAGCTGCCGTGATTGCCGGCATCGCCGGCATCTCCGGCATACCTTATGGGTCAGCTTTCGTTCAGTATCTGGCTGAACGAGAAACCGGTGGCCGCGATGATGATGATTGTGATGATGGCGGCCGCGACACCGATGATGATTTGCGCGAGCGCCCAGTTGCGACGGTCCTGGTGCTGCTCGCCGCCCATGCCGGCAGCCCAGCAGATCAGCAGGATGAACCCGACGATGGGGATGGCAGACAGGATCAGCGTCACAATCCACCCGCCGAGATCGGTAGTGCCGCTCGACTGTACGGGTGCCGGCTGGTACTGCGGGTGTCCCTGGTATGCCGGCGCGTACGGTTGCGGGGCCGGGCAGGGAGTTTGCGTGGTGTATGGGGCCTGATTCGTGTACTGGCCTTGGCTTGCGTTGGCTGTCTGGCCGGGCAGCGGCGGCATATCGGGTGCCGGCTGGCTCGCGTACGCGGACTGGCCTTGATAGGCCGACTGGTTCGGGTATGGTGGCAGGCTGGGGTTCGGCTGGTTGGTGGACATGCGACGCTCCTTGTAATGGGACATGTGCGGGCGGATTTCGTCGCGTCCGCGTGTTCAGGGCGCGGCGACCCGTTATCGTTGTTCATGATAATCGCCCTGTCGGATGGCTGATGCTCAATGCGTTTCCATGGAGGGAAAGGCTCGAAGTCGAGCGTCGATGGAATTGTATGCCGCAGGGCTGCAAGAGCTGGATGGAGCATGGTATGGGACCGTGGCAGCAGGATGCGTCCCCGCACGGGCGAGACGATGACATGGAAGACCCCGGCAGCGTGAGATTCGTCGTCGCAACGAACGGCATGCAAGGAGGCTCGCCGTCCAACGCTGGTGCATCGCGTTCCTGTATGTGCTTGACATGGCTGTAGCGGTCACAGCAGTCGTTGCGTTTGCCGAAGGAGCGATAAGCCAGAGCGGTCTGGCACGATCGCTGTTGCATGCCAACGGGTTCGCGATACTCATCGACTGGGCGCATTTGCGTGATGAGCGCCGTGCGGAACGCGGCAGGAAGGTGCTCCGCTACGCGGTAGCCGCGTCTTGATGCGAGTCCACCGGCCGGTCGGTGACGTGGATCTGTCCATGGTGTCAAGGTGACAATACGGTACCCCTGGTCAAGGAGGGCGAGCCGTGGCCGCTGCTACAACGCTGCTGTGTATGCTGCAATCGTCGTCCCCGATGCCCGCCGCTGCTGAAATTCCGGGGGCTTCCGGCACTCCGCCAGCAGGTCGTCCCGATGTCGACGATTTGTCAATGTCCGGTGTCGGTACCGTACCGGACCACGTGGTATCTGCGCTTTCCGGTGATGATGCCCATACGCACGCCCGCACGCCGGAACGCCGTGCGATCTAGCCGGCGGTCATCGCGCTGGCGTGCTGTACGCCGGTGCTGGTGGGGTGGCCGTTGCGGCACAGTTCGCTGACAATATGCTCGTGCACTATCTGGGATGGCTGGTATTCGTCGACGGCATCGGCATTCCGGCGGCGATGCTGGCGGTAGTGACGTTGGTCAGGCAGCACAAGGATTCGCGGTATCACAGTGCGGCGGCTTCGGCCATGACCCGTGCGATGGTGGTGCTGGTGATCGCACTCGTGGCCGTGGAACTTGCTTCACGCGATGTCCCGCCGCTGCTCGCCCGGCATGAGGTGCAGTTCGTGCCCACCCAGCTGACCAGTGGACAGCACGGCTTGTTCTCGTCGCGTGACTATGAGGTGAAAGGCTATGATCCGGTCACCGGCGCCGGTGTGGTGTTGCGCATTTCCCAAGGTCAGTTCGCTGCCTGTCATGCCGCGATTCCGTCATCCAGCGACGCTGGCTCGTGGTATGCCACTGCGCACCATCTGCCGCATGCCGGCGTGGCGTTGGATCTGACCTGCTTGGTCCAGAAGAACGAGGGATGGAAAGCGAAGTGGCGTATGGCGGTATCGCACAGGCGCGCGTGATCATCCAAGAGAAGCGCCGATATAGGGAAGGCCCCGGCTGCGGTAAACAGCCGGGGCCTTCCCTATTATGGGTCGCGACTCACGCGGTGAAATACTTCACACCGCTGGTGAACAGCGGTTGGAGCTTGTCGCCGGGCACATTGACGAAGGTGCCGTCCGTGTACCGTTCGGAATGACCCATCTTGCCGAACACGCGGCCGTCCGGGCTGGTGATGCCTTCGATGGCGAGCATCGAGCCGTTCGGGTTGACGTCCAGATCCATGCCGGGCACGCCGTCGGCATCCACATACTGCGTGGCGATTTGGCCGTTGGCCTTGAGCTTGGCGAGCACGTCGTCGGAAGCCACGAACCGGCCCTCGCCGTGCGAAATCGCGATGGTGTGCACGTCGCCGACCGCGCTTTCCGTTAGCCACGGGGACAGATCGGAAGCCACACGTGTACGCACCAGACGGCTCTGATGGCGGCCGATTATGTTGAAGGTCAGCGTCGGGCAGGCATCGGTCATCGGCACGATGTCGCCGTACGGCACGAGGCCAAGCTTGATGAGCGCTTGGAATCCATTGCAGATGCCAAGCATCAGGCCGTCGCGGTTCTTGAGCAAGTCGCGCACGGCGTCAGTGACGGCTGGGGCGCGGAAGAACGCGGTGATGAACTTCGCCGACCCGTCAGGCTCGTCGCCGCCAGAGAAACCGCCAGGAATCATGACGATCTGGCTGCGGCGGATCTCGTCGACCAGCGCCCGCGTGGATTCGGCGACGGCCTGCGGAGTGAGGTTGTTCACGATGAGCGTGCTCACATCGGCGCCTGCGCGCTCGAATGCCGCCGCAGAATCGTACTCGCAGTTGTTGCCCGGGAACACCGGGATCACCACATGCGGCTTGGCGACGGGAGAGCCCGTGTATACGGCCTTCTTCGGGGCGTGGAATTCCTCGGTTTCGGTGACGCTGCCGCGTTCCTCGCCTTTGGAGCGGTACGGGAAGACGCCTTCCATTGCGGATTCCCAGTCTTCCTGCACCTGGTCGAGATCGAGGTGCTCGCCGCCGGCGACGAATTCGTACGCGTCGGTCGTCTCGCCGATTACGCCGATTTCGACGCGGTTGGACACCGCCGGCAGCTTCGCATTGTCATCAAGTTCAACGAGGAACGAGCCATAGGCCGGGGTGAACAGGTCGTCCACGGCGATGGTGTCGGCGAGCTTGACGCCGATGCGATTGCCGAGCGTCATCTTGAACAGCGCTTCGGCGCTGGCGCCATAGCCCGGGGTGGACACGGCGAGCGCATCATGGAATTCGGTGAGCGATTCGACCACGTCCATTGCCTCAAGCAGGCCGTCCTTGTCGGGGGTGAGCCCGTCGGCCGCGTACCGCGGAGCGATGCGCACAATGCGGTGACCGGCCTTCTTGAACTCGGGGGAGGTCGCGCGATGCATGTTGCCGACGGCCACAGCGAAGGAGATAAGCGTCGGCGGCACGTCGAGATCATCGAAGCTGCCGCTCATCGAATCCTTGCCGCCGATGGCGCCGACACCGAGGTCGACCTGCGCCATCAGGGCGCCCAGCACCGCCGCGGCGGGCTTGCCCCAGCGTTCCGGCACGTCACGCAGCTTGCCGAAATACTCTTGGAAGCTCAAGTAGGCGTCTTCGCGGCGGAAGCCGGCGGACACGAGCTTGGCAAGGGACTCGACCACCGACAGGTAGGCGCCGGTGAACTGATTCTTCTCCATGATGTACGGGTTGAAGCCCCATGCCATCGCGGAGGCGGTGGTGGTTTCGCCGAACACCGGGAGCTTGGCGACCATGGCCATGGTCGGGGTCAGCTGGCGTTTGCCTCCGAACGGCATGAGCACAGTGGCGGCGCCGATTGTGGAGTCGAAGCGTTCGGACAGGCCCTTGTTGGAGGCCACGTTGATATCGGTGACCAACGCGTGCATCCGGTCCTTGAACGAGCCATCGCGCCATGGGGTGGCGTAGGAGCCGCCCTGCTCGACGTGCACGGTCTGATGCTTCGGCGCGCCGTTGGAAGCGAGGAAGGCGCGGCTCAGGTTCACGATGGTGTCACCTTGCCAGGTCATGCGCATGACCTTCTCTTCGGTGACAGTGGCGATAACGGTGGCTTCGAGGTTTTCCTCGCGCGCATAGCCGAGGAACTCGTCCACGTCATCGGCGGCCACATCAACGGCCATGCGTTCCTGGGATTCGGAAATCGCCAGTTCGGTGCCGTCCAGGCCTTCGTACTTCTTGGGCACCAGATCAAGGTTGATGGTCAGGCCGTCGGCGATCTCGCCGGTTGCCACGGACACGCCGCCCGCGCCGAAATCGTTGCAGCGCTTGATCAGACGGCAGGCGTCCTTGCGGCGGAACAGACGCTGGAGCTTGCGTTCGACGGGGGCGTTGCCCTTCTGCACTTCTGCGCCGTCTTTTTCAAGGCTTTCCTCATCGTGCGCCTTCGAGGCGCCGGTTGCTCCGCCGATGCCGTCACGGCCGGTACGCCCGCCCAGCAGGATGATCTTGTCGCCGGGGGTCGGGGTTTCACGGCGGACATGGTCGGCCGGGGTCGCACCCACGACTGCGCCGACTTCCATGCGCTTGGCCACATAGCCCGGATGGTAAATCTCGTCGACCTGACCGGTCGCCAGACCGATCTGATTGCCATACGAGGAGTATCCGGCGGCCGCGGTAGTGACGATTTTGCGCTGGGGGAGCTTGCCCTTGAGCGTTTCGGAAACCGGGACACGCGGGTCGCCGGCGCCGGTCACGCGCATCGCCTGATATACGTAGGAACGGCCCGACAGCGGGTCGCGGATGCACCCGCCGATGCAGGTGGCCGCGCCGCCGAACGGCTCGATTTCGGTCGGGTGGTTGTGGGTTTCGTTCTTGAACAGGAACAGCCAGTCCTGGTCCTCGCCGTTCACATCGACCTTGACCTTGACGGTGCAGGCGTTGATTTCCTCAGATTCGTCGAGATTCTTGAGGATGCCGTTCTTCTTGAGCCACTTGGCGCCGATTGTGCCCATATCCATGAGGCACACCGGCTTGCCGTCGCGCCCGAGCTCATGGCGCATGGCCATGTACTTGTCGAATGCGGCCTTGACCACGTTGTCGTCGATATCCACCTCGTCAAGCTGCGTGCCGAAGGTGGTGTGGCGGCAGTGGTCGGACCAGTAGGTGTCGATTACCTTGATTTCAGTGATGGTCGGTTCGCGGTGTTCGCCGTGGAAATACTCCTGGCATACCTTCGCATCCGCCAGATCCATCGCGAGACCGCGCTCGTCGATGAACCGCTGGAGGCCTTCGTCATCCAGCTCGTCGAATCCGGCGACCACCTCGACCTTCGCCGGCTTGGCGACCTGCACCTTGAGGGTGCTCTTCGATTCGAGGGAGGCTTCGCGGGCTTCGACCGGGTTGATTACGTACTGTTTGATCTGCTCGACGGCCTGCTCGTCCAGATTGCCCTCCAAGGCGTAGACCTTGGCGCTGCGCACGGTCGGGCGCTCGCCTTGGCTGATCAGCTGGATGCATTCGCTGGCCGAATCGGCACGCTGATCGAACTGCCCGGGCAGGAACTCGACGGCGAACACCGCGCTGTCGCCAAAATCGGGCATCCCCTCGCTGGCGTTATCCACCTGCGGTTCGCTGAACACGGTTGTGGTGGCCTGATCGAACAGCTCACGGCTGATGCCTTCGACGTCGTACCGGTTGACGATACGCAGACCGGTAAGCCCCTTAATCCCGAGAATCGTCTTCAGCTCGTTTTCCAGTTGCCTGGCCTCGACGTCAAAGCCCGGCTTCTTCTCGACATAAACGCGAAAAACCACGGTATTCCTTCTGTTGTTGGTATGGCGGTTGTCTGGGTGATGCAGGTGGTCGCGTGGGTGTGTTCGCCTTGCGCGGCACATCCGAAAAATGTGGCCCGCATCGGAAAACTGGTGCGGGCCCGGGCTCACTCGGCGTCCTTGACGCCTTCGGAATCGGCGAGCTGCTTGAGACGGCTGTAAATCTCCTCGTATGCGGGGATGATGTTGCCCAGATCGCGGCGGAACAGATCCTTGTCAAGATGCTCGATCTTGCCGCTTTGATCCTTCAAATCCCACAGACGGCAGGTGTCGGGGGTGATCTCGTCGGCCAGCAGAATCGTGCCGTCGGAGGTCTTGCCTTCCTCGATCTTGAAATCGACGAGCTGCACGTCGATCTTGGAGAAGATGTCCTTGAGCGCTTCGTTGACGGCGCGCGCCTGACGGGAGATCTCGGCGAGCTCGTCCTCGGAAGCCAAGCCGAGGGCGACGATGCCGTCATCGTTGATGAACGGGTCGCCCAGTTCATCGGACTTCAGGCAGAATTCGAGGATCGGCTTCTTCAGCGGCGTGCCTTCCTTGACGCCATACCGCTTGGCGAAGGAGCCGGCGGCGGTGTTGCGCATGATGATTTCCAGCGGGTACATGGTCATCTTGCGCACCAGCTGTTCGGTGTCGGACAGGCGCTTGATGAAGTGGCTGTCGATGCCGCGAGCCTTGAGCAGTTCGAAAATCACGGAGGTGATGTGGTTGTTCAGATTGCCCTTACCGGCGATCTGCGCCTTCTTCGCGCCGTTGCCGGCCGTCGCCTGGTTCATGTATTCGACCCACAGAACGTCGGGATCGTCGGTCGCATACATTTTTTTGGCCTTGCCCTCATAGAGCTTTTCCAGTTTCTGCATGACTCGCCTTCCTCGTAAGCACGAGATGGATTGGGGGTATATACGGTGGACAGGATACCAAGCGCCGGCTACATCGGGCGGCACGGCGTGGGGGCGGTATCGCCCGAGAATCGCCCGGCTGCCTATCCGGTATCGGCGCGGCGGCAAACGGGTTCGATTCGGGGCCGGACAACACCGTCGGCAACGGTTCTGACAACCCCCGATGGCAAGATGACGGGTATGAGTGATTACGCCGAAGCCACAGTCAACGCAAGCCAGTCCAGTGCATCACAATCAGCCTCCGTCGCGACACCAGCCGATCCGCGGCTTGGTACCCCGCTCGACCGATCCGACGACGCCGCGCGCACCAAGGTTCTGCTGCTTGGTTCCGGTGAGCTTGGCCGCGAAATCGCCATCGAACTCATGCGCTTGGGCGCGTGGGTGTGCGCCGCCGACAGCTACGAAGGAGCCCCGGCACAGCAGGTTGCCCACGAATACCGCGTCCTCGATATGGCCAATCCTGAGCAGCTGGACGCCCTGTTCGCCGAAACCAAGCCGGATATCGTCATCCCTGAAGTCGAAGCGATCGCCACGTCCGAACTGGATGCCGTCGCCGCGAAAGGCGTGCAAGTCGTGCCGAGCGCCGGCATCGCCGCCATCTGCATGGACCGCGAGCGCCTGCGCGTGCTCGCCCACGAGAAACTTGGGCTGCCGACCACACCCTACCGTTTCGCCGGGTCGCTCGAGGAACTGCGTGCCGGCGCGCAAACCGTAGGTTACCCGTGCGTCGTCAAGCCGATTATGAGCTCTTCCGGTCACGGCCAGTCTGTTGTACGCACCCCGGATGCCATCGACGCCGCCTGGCATGAGGCGCAGGTCGGTCGTCGTGCAGCTGGTGAAGGCGGTATTTCTCGCGTTATCGTCGAAGCGCTCGCACCGCTTGATTATGAGCTGACCGTGCTGACCGTCAGCTCGTCCGCGGGTGTTGTCACCTGCACTCCGATCGGGCAGCGTCAGGAAAGCGGCGATTACCGCGAATCCTGGCAGCCGGCGGCTGTCAACCCGGACACCTTGAGAATCGCGAAAGACCTGGCACGCCGTTGTGTCGAAGGGCTGGTCGCCGACGCGCACGAGCACGGCGAGCGCGGCTGGGGCGTGTTCGGTGTCGAACTGTTCGTCCTTACCGATGGTTCGGTGCTGTTCAATGAGGTCTCCCCGCGTCCGCACGACACCGGTATGGTGACTATGATTTCCCAACGGCTGAGCGAATTCGCGCTCCACGCGCGGGCGGTTCTCGGTATTCCGGTCAGCCAGGAGCATGTCGATTTGGCGCTCGGCGACGGGCAGGTTGGCGCGAGCCATGCCATCGTCGTCGAAGGCGACGGCCGAGCGATTTTCTCGAATGTGCCGCAGGCGCTCGCCGAGCCGGGCACCAACCTGCGGATTTTCAACAAGTCGGAAGTCCACGGGCATCGTCGCATGGCCGTGGCACTCGCCATCGGGGACGGCGCCGATGACGCCCGCGCCAAGGCCGGACGCGTCGCCGATGCGCTGACTGTCACGGTACGGTAATCGGCGTGGCATT
>RRZU012424711.1_pt1 | contig 22529 bp, 16 predicted proteins | sample 2165561 | NCBI WGS metagenome assembly RRZU01 (sample SAMN10456909, study PRJNA506462) | wastewater metagenome | isolation source: wastewater sludge | place: USA: Moscow, Idaho | reverse complement strand
CAGCGCCTGCCCGTCGACCCGCAGCAGCGCAAGATCATGCACCTTATCGACCGCCACCACTCTGGCCTGTCGTTGCTGCGCTGCCGAAGTGGCGGAACGGGTGACGATCATCAGCGTCTCGCCGGCAGCGACGTCGACCGGTTCCTGAATCACGTGTGCGTTGGTCGCCACTTCGCGACCGTCACCGACGACAAAACCGGTGCCGCGCATCACGAACTGCGGACTGCGCGTCAGCTGATAGGTGCCGACGACCACCACCGATGGCTTGACGCGCTCAACCACTTCGGGCAGGTCAGCCAACAGCGGCCCGGTGACCAGCAGGCAAACGGCAAACAGGACGGCGTGCCAGGAGAATCTCACCCTAGCCTCCCCTGGTCAGGCGGATGCGCGACAACTCTGGAGAAGGCGTGGTGATCCTGGCATCGTAGGGATGATCGTCGCGCTTGAACAAACTGATGATCCTCTGCACGTAGCCACGTGTCTCGGCGTAAGGAGGCACTCCGCGGTAACGATTGACCGCTCCTTCACCAGCATTGTAGGCGGCAGCCACCAAGCTGACGTCGCCTTCGAAATAGGCCAGCAACCAACGCAGATAGGCCAGACCACCACGCAGGTTTTGCTCCGGGTCGAAAGGTTTCTTGACGTTGAAGCGTGCCGAGGTATCGGGAATCAGCTGCATTAGCCCCTGCGCATTCTTGTTCGACAAGGCTGCCGGGTTGAAATTCGATTCGGTACGAATCACCGCCAGGGCCAGACGGGGACTGACCCCGTATTCAGGTGCCAGCTGGTGCACCAGACCGACGACCATTTTCTGCGCTTCACTGCGCGGCACCATGACTTCCGCGCCATCGTCGGCAGGAGGCAGCCCGCGCATGCAGTCCGGCACCTCCGCCGTCGCCTCGCCGACAAAGCGCTGCATCTTCTGAGACTGTACATGGCCCTGTTTCGCGGCCAGGTTGAAGAAGTAGGCCGCGCGGGCATCGTTGCGCTCGATGCCGCGGCCGTTGGCGTACATCCATCCAAGATTGAACTGTGCCTCGGCATCACCGAGACGGGCGCCGTCACAATACAGCTTGACCGCGCGCGCATAGTCCTTGGGCACGCCTTCGCCATGCTCGTGCGCCTGCGCCTCCTTGCGCAGGGTCGCCAGACGCTCGGCATCGGCCTCGCGGGGAAGCTCCGCGGCAACCGGCATGGCCAGACCGAGGACCCCACAAAAGACTAGGGCGCCGCGCCACACCAGTGCCGGACAGCAAAAAAACTTCATGCCGGCACCCCGTCAGTTGCGGCAAAGCGCGAGATGTACCAGGGCATGGCTGCCCTGACGCCCTCTTCAAGGCGGTGGCTCGGCAGATAGCCCAGGAGCATGCGGGCTTTGCTGATGTCGGCCTGCGAGTGACGAACGTCACCTGCGCGAAAGTCTGCATAGGCCGGCTGCACCGAGCGCACTTGCGGCCGAAAATCCGACAATGCGTCACGCAGAATCTCGAAGAGTCGGTTGAGGGTGGTCCGATGATCCACGGCCACGTTATAGACCTGATTCAAGGCTGCCGGATCGTCGGTCATCGCCGCCAGCAGGTTCGCCTGCACGGCATTATCCACGAAACAGAAATCACGACTGCTTTCGCCGTCGCCGTTGACGGTCACCGGCTCGCCGAGCAGCAGCGCGCGGGTCCAGCGGGGGATGACTGCTGCATAGGCACCCTGCGGGTCCTGACGCGCTCCGAAGACATTGAAATAGCGCAGACCGATGGACGGAAAGGCATAGCAACGAGCGAACACCTCGGCGTACAGTTCGTTCACCAGTTTGGTAACTGCATACGGCGACAACGGCCGACCGATGCGATCCTCGACCTTGGGCAGCGCCGGATGGTCACCGTAGGTTGAACTCGATGCGGCATAGACGAAGCGCTTCACCCCGGCATCGCGGGCCGCCACCAGCAGGTTGAGAAACCCGTCGACGTTGGCGGCGTTGGTCGCTACCGGATTGGCCAGCGAGCGTGGCACCGAACCCAGCGCCGCCTGGTGAAGCACCAGATCAACACCCCGGCAGGCCTCACGACAGGCATCCAGATCGCAGATGTCGGCCTCGATGAAACGATGGCGTAGCCATTGCTCCGGCGTCACCAGGGCGCGCACTTCTTCGATATTTCGGTGATGACCGGTAGCAAAATTGTCCACACTGACTACCGTCTGGCCGAGTTTGAGCAAGCTCTCGAGCAGGTGCGAGCCGATGAAGCCGGCACTGCCGGTCACCAGCCAGCGCGCCGGCTGCCCCGAAAGTCGCTCGCGGAGCGCCGCAAAGGCCGGGGTGGAAGGGCTGCTCAAAGACGCCACACCGTCACCCCCTGTGCCACCAGTTGCGCTTCATTGAACATGCTTTTCACATCGGTCAGGACGCCGCCCTTCTGCAGCTTGCCGACATAATCGCTCAGCGGCCGTTCCTGGAACTGGCGATGGGCAACGGCTGCGACAATCGCCGCTGCCGCCGGCAGCTGCTCCCACGCCGTCAGTTCGACACCGTATTCATGGTACGCCTCGGCTGCGTCGGCAACCGGCTCATGCACCAGCACCCGCGCGCCATAAGACTCGAGTTCGCGGATCACATCGATGACGCGAGAGTTGCGCAGATCCGGGCAGTCCTCCTTGAAGGTCAGACCAAGCACGATGATCGGCGCATCCTTGACCTGCCAGCCATTGCGAATCAGCTGCTTTACCGTCTGCTCGGCGATGAACTTTCCCATTCCGTCGTTGATCCGGCGACCGGCGTTGATCACCTCCGGATGGTAACCCAGCATCTCCGCCTTGTGCGTCAGATAATACGGATCAACCCCGATACAGTGGCCGCCGACCAGGCCGGGGCGGAAGGGAAGGAAGTTCCACTTGCTTCCGGCCGCTTCCAGGACCTCGACGGTATCAATGCCAATGCGATCAAAAATGATGGCCAGCTCGTTCATCAAGGCAATATTGAGATCGCGCTGCGTGTTCTCGATCACTTTGGCAGCCTCGGCGACCTTGATGCTGGAGGCAGCATACACGCCGGCCGTGATCACGCTGCCATAAACCTGCCTGACCCGCTCCAGCGTTTCCGGGGTATCGCCGGAGACCACCTTGACGATCTTCGTCAGCGTCCGTGCCTTGTCGCCGGGGTTGATCCGCTCCGGAGAATAGCCGACAAAAAAGTCCTTCTTCCACTTCATTCCGGAGTGTTTCTCGATGATCGGAATGCAGACTTCCTCGGTCGCGCCAGGGTAGACCGTCGACTCGAATACGATCGTGGCACCGCGTTTCAGGTTCCGCCCGACCGCCTCGGAGGACCCGATCAGCGGCCCGAAATCCGGCTGGTGTGCCTGATCGACGGGTGTCGGCACCGCCACAATGACGAAATCCGCCTCGGCCAGCGCCTTCGCATCGGTACCGACCTCCAGATAGGTCGCTGCCTCGAGATCGGCACTGCTCACTTCGCCGGTCGGATCGACATGCTGTCGGTAGCTGGCCACCTTGCTTTCCGACAGATCGAAGCCGATCGTCCGGCCCTTCTTGCCAAACTCGACGGCCAGCGGCAAACCGACGTATCCCAAACCCACCACCGCAACAATATCCATCAAATCTCCATTCACCACGCGTTAGTCATATCCAGCGACACCAGCGCCTTACAGCCCCTTGAGCAACTGGGCCACCTCGGTCTGCGCCGGGAACTTGTCGCCCAGCTTGGCGAGCTGATCCAGTTCCCCCTTGGCGTCACTGTTCTTGCCGGCCTTGATCAGCGCCTTGGCGTAATTGAGACGAATCTGCGACGCCTGCGGCGCCAACGCCACAGCCTTCTTGAGAAGATCGAGGCCGCGAGCAGTATCGCCCTTGTCCACCAGCAGGACACCGAGCGTGTCCATCAGCGCAGGTTGATCAGGCGCCAGCCGGTTGGCCTTCTCGGCGTACTCGATCGCCTTCGGGTCCTTGAGTTGACCAGCCACCCAGGCCATGTTGTTGAGCAAAGCCGGGTTCTCGGGTTGCGCGTCGAGCAGGATGCGGTACTGCTTGACGGCGCCTGCATAGTCCTTGCGGGTACCCGCCATTTCGGCCAGATAGAGGCGGAAGCGGGCATCCTTGGCATGTTCCTTGAGCCAGGTTTCGGCAAACTTGTCGGCCTCGGCGGCATTGCCGCCGGCCAGCAGCGCCGTATGCAGCTTGATTGCCAGATCGCCGGTTCCGGCTTCCTTGAGTCCCAGGCGATACGCGCCGGCAGCCTCCACCCAGGCCTTCTGCGAGGCATGCGCGTCACCCTCGAAGATATAGCCCACCGCCTCCTTGGGGCGCTGTTTCTGCACTTCCTTGGCGACCGCCAGGGCTTCCTTGGTACGGCCGGCATCGAGATCAAGGATCATGATGCCGCGTTGCGCTTCCAGTGAATCGTGCTTTACCTTGAGCGCTTTCTGCAGACTCTCCAGCGCCGCCTGCTTATTCTTGGCGGCCATTTGTACCTCGGCCATGCGCAGATAGGGAAGTGGAGAATCCGGGCTCAGCGCCGCCAGCTTGGTGTAGGTGGCGAGGGCCTGATTGTAGTCCTCGGCCGCCTGCTGGGCGCGTCCGGCAGCATCGAGGATCTCCGGCCGGTCGGGGATGGCGGCAACCGCATCCTGGGCCGCCGAGAGAGCGCTCTTGACTTCCTTCTTGCCCAGATACAGGCCAACCAGCGCCAGGCGCGGCGCTGGATCGGTCGGATTTGCCGTCACTGCCTTGCCGATCAGGGTCGCTACCTCTTCGGTCGTACCACCGGCATTCGCACGCAGCTGGGCGAGCGCCATGAGCGCCTGCACATTTTTCGGGTCCTTGGCCAGCACCGACTCGAAGCGCTTCCTGGCGTCTTCCGGTTTCTTGTCGGCAAGGTCGAGATTGGCAAGATTGGCGGCTGCCGGGAAGTACGCCGGGTTCAACTCCAGAGCCTTCTCGAAGCTCTTGCGCGCAGCCGCGGGATCGCGCTTGCCGAGCAACGCCGTCCCGCGCAGGTTATATACCAAGGGGTTGGTCGGCTGCTTCTTCTCCAGCCCGGCGATGGCTTTCAGCGCCTGATCGAATTCGCGTCGCTGCAGGTGCGCCGCGATCAACGCCAGATCTGCGCGGTTTCCGGGGTCGCTGGCCGCCACCTGCTCGAGGTCGCGGAGAGCCACATCGCTATCACCCTTCGCCATGCTGACCATCGCCAGCGAGGTGCGTTTGGCGGGGTTTTGCGGGTCAAGAGACGCGGCTTTGGCAAAGTAGGTCCCGGCCTTGTCGACCTGGCCGTTCTGCAGATACACCTGTCCAGCCAAGGCCAGCATGTTCGAGTCCTTGTCGATCTTGTCGAGGACCGGCTCCAGAATCCCCAGAGCTTTGCCCGGCTGGCCATTGCGCAGATAACTCGCGATCAGGACGCGCCGCGCCATACCCAGTTGCGGTGTCCGCGGCAGCGCCTTGAGCAGGTAGGTCTCGGCCTGCGTATAGGCGCCCTGCTCGTACTCGATCAACCCGGCCAGCTGCAGGCCAGGAGGGCTTTCTGGAACGTATTTGAGGTGCAGCAGGATGGCGTCCCTGGCCGCCGGATAATCCTTCTGTTGATAGGCCAGCATGGCCCGGAAATACTGCGTCTGCGGATGGTTGGGGGCAAACTGTTTGATCGCCTCGAGCTGTTTGCCGGCATCGTCGAGTTTGCCTTCGGCCAGCAGACTCCTGACAATTGCCACATGCGCGGGCAGATAGTCTGGCTTGACTTCGAGCGCTTTCCGATAGGCAGTCATGGCCCCTGCGGCATCACCCTGCGCACCATGAACGTCGCCCTTCAGTTGCCACGCATCATGAAGTTTCGGCTGTTTCTCGAGCGCCGAGTCAAGCAAGGCCAAAGCCCCTGGCAAATCGCCATGACCTGCTTTCAGCCGCGCCTCACCGAGCAATGCTGGCCCATAGCCGGGTTGTGCCGCCGAGGCTGCTGCATAGGCAGCCGCTGCCTGCTCCTCCTTGCCCTGCATCAGGTAGGCCTGACCCACCGAAGTCTGCAGGTCGGCCGTAGCCTCTGGTGTGGTCAGCTTGGCCTTGGCCAGTTCTTCGGTCACCTTCTCGGGCTGCCCAAGCATGAGCATCGTGCGAGCCAGCAGTGGCGTCACCTGGTCGGGCGAATAGTTCAAGTCCTGCGCCTTGCGCAGCTCGACCTCGGCTCCTGTCGGATCACCTCCGTCGAGCAGCGCCTTGGCGAGCAGAAAGCGCGCTTCGGCAAGTTGCGGGTTCTGCTGCAAGGCGTTCTTCAGCTGGATCGCCGCCGCCTTGTGGTCATTCTTCGCCAGAAACTCCTTGGCCGAAAGCACCATGGTTTCCGGCTTGTCTCCTCCGCAGCCGACCAGGAGAAGCGTGGCCAGCAGTGCCGAGGCAGTGGCTTTGCGCAGCGTGCGCATCGAGTTGTGAGTAGTCATGATGGGGTCCAGGGAGTCGATGAAAGTTCCAGGAAAAGCCTTACTTCAGTCCAAATCGGTGCATCATGTCGTACAGCGTCGGTCGGCTGATGCCGAGTAACTCAGCGGCCCTGACGACGTTGCCGTCGGCGCGCGCCAGGGCAGTGATGATCACTCGCCTTTCGGCGTCGTCACGCGCATGCCGCAGGTCCAGCACAAGCGCTTCCGCCTGTTCGTCCACCGACAAACCGATATCATCAGCGGTGAGCTGATTGCCGTCGGCCATGATGACCGCGCGTTTGATACAGTTCTCCAGTTCGCGCACGTTGCCCGGCCAGGAGTGTGATTCTATCGTCCGCAAGGCATCCTCGCGCAGGGTCATCCCGCCACGATTGTTCTCGGCGGCAAAACGCCGCAGGAAAGCATGCGCCAGCAGTGCGGCATCACCGGAGCGGCAACGCAGGGGCGGGATGTTCACGATAATTTCCGCCAGTCGATAGTACAGGTCCTCGCGGAAACGTCCCTCGCTGATCAGGAATTTGAGATTCTGATGGGTCGCGCAGACGATTCGCACGTTGACCGGGATCTCCTGCCGCCCGCCAATCCGCTCAATCACGCGCTCCTGCAGGAATCGCAACAACTTGGCCTGCAGGGAATGCGGGAGGTCGCCAATCTCGTCGAGCATCAGCGTGCCATTGTTGGCGGTTTCGATCTTGCCCTGGGTAGTCTTGGCGGCGCCGGTGAACGCTCCCTTCTCGTAGCCAAAAAGCTCGCTTTCCAGCAGATGTTCCGGAATCGCCGCACAGTTGATGGCAATGAAACGCTCGCGACGCCGTGGCGACGCCGCATGCACGCCGCGCGCCAGCAATTCCTTGCCGGTTCCACTCTCACCGAGCAGCAGGACCGTCGCGTCGGTGACGCCAACCCGCTCGATGGTACGGCAGACGCGCAGCAACTCGGGGTCGCGGGTAATCAGCCCGGACAGCACATCCGGCTGCTGCATGGCCTGCAGGCGTTCGTTCTCCTGTTGCAGTTCGTGGAGGCGAAAGGCACGCTGAATGGTCAGGCCGAGCATCTCGATCTCGAAGGGTTTGGCAAAAAAATCGTAGGCGCCCAGAGCGATCGCGCGCAACGCGTTGGCTCGATCATTCTGACCGGTGAGGACAATGACTTTGGTGTCCGGCGCCAGCGTCAGGATCTCTTCGAGCAGCCTGAAACCTTCGGAGACCGAATCGGCATCGGGCGGCAAGCCAAGATCCATCGTCACGACCGGTGGCTGAAAACGCCGCACCAACAGCAGTGCACTCTCGCGATCATCCGCGGTCAGCGCCTCGTACTGGTCAAAAGCCCAGCGAATCTGCTTCTGCAGCGCCCGGTCGTCCTCGACGATGAGCAGGTGCGGCAACTTTTCGGCACTCATGCCAACTCCTTTGGCAGATCGTCGGCGGCTTGCCCCGTATCAAACAATGGCAGCAACAGGTTCACCTGCGTCCCGACATCCACCGCGCTCTCCACCGACAGTTTGCCGCCCAGTTCATGAACATACTGAAAGCTCTCGTACGCACCAATCCCCATTCCCGTCGGCTTGGTCGTCTGGAAGGGCTTGAACAGACGCTCGCGAACGAAATCGGGACTCATTCCGTGGCCGCTATCACCGACTTCGACGAGGGCATGCGCTCCTTGCCGGGCAAGCCTGACCCACACCCGGCCACTTTGCTCGGTGGCATCCAGGGCGTTCTGCACCAGATGGCCGATCACCCGCTCGATGCGCTCTTCGTGTCCGCGAGCAACGAGCCTGTCTTCGATCGCCAACTCGACATCCCTGCCCTGACCCGACTTGGCGGTCTGAATTCGCCGAATTACATCCGCCAGGTCAATACCACGCGGACCATCCAGCGGCGTCGCACCTTCACGCAGTTGCATCATCAGCTTGCGCATGCGCTCGACAGAGTGTTCAACGGTCATCAGCATGTCTTTCTGAAATTCGGGGTTGTCACGATGGCGCTCGGCATTCTTGAGCATCAGCGACAACTGCGTCACGATGTTCTTCAGGTCATGTACGACAAAGGCCGACATGCGATTGAACGAATCGAACTTGCGTACCTCGAGCAGGGCCTCGCTGGCCTGCATCTGTCCAAGAAAGGCGCCAGCCTGCCGAGCAGCCGTTTTCAACAGGTCGTTGACCTCCCAATTGACATCGATTCGGGTCCTGGCTGTCGCCAGAACAACGAATGCAATCAATTCGTTACCGGTCGTCAAGGGGACCACCAGCCAGGCATTCGGTACCTCGACCAGCCACGCTGGAAGTTCGAGACCATCATAACGACGTGGCAGCGAGCGATACTCTTCGAGGTTGATCACCCAGCCACTGTCGAGCAAGAATTTGCACAGCGGGCTGTCCACATCCTCGGTGGCCGGCGAAGCGGGCATGTTCCAGAACGCTGCCTGAGCAAAAAACCGGCCCGATGGATCCTGCAGCCACAGCGCACCGCTCGGACTCTCGACCATGTCCGCCAACCCACGCACAACGTGTCGTCCCATGCCCGAGAAACCGCCTTGTGAGGAAAGCGTGTGGGTAAATCGCAACCACTCCTCACGGTAGTCGTAGCGGTAGCTGAAGAAGTGTTTGCCCACCTGCACGCGCAATCTCGCCCGCATCGACCCCGAAAACATCAGCGCGACCAGCAGTAGCAGAGCCGCAAAAAGCAGCGCCAACTGCAGTGCCCGCCCCCATTCACCGCCAAAGAAACGGACATAATAGCCGGCAGCTGCCATGAACAGGAGATAGGTGCCGACAATCAGCAGTGTCGCCGACTGCAGAGCGGCGCGCTGCGACATCACCAGTCGTCGTTTCCAGTCATGGCTGCGAATTGCCGACAGGCCCACCAATGGCAGGCCCAGAGCGTGCGCGAAACCGCGAATGCTGAAGGCCTCGGCGTCGACCCGGTTGAACAGCAAAGCATCCGAGAACAGATACAGGTCGAACAGGAAGACGCCACCAAGCCCCAGGCACAGCGGCTTGATACTCCAGCGAAAGTCCGAGGCAACGTTGCGGAACAGACGCTCGATCAGCAGCAGGCCGAACACGCTCATCGCCAGTGAACAGAACAAGGCCACTCGCTGCGACGGCACGACGAGGTCGACACCGGCAACGACCAGCGCTTGCGAGGCGAAACCAGCGGCGAAGAGCAACACCGCGATCCCGATCAACCAACCCGACAGCACCGGCGAACTCGGGCGGTCGGCCGACTCCGGCTGCATCAGAACGAGGAGAAACAAATACCACCCACCGAACCGCACGGCATCGGCCAACAAGTTGCCGGCGAGAAAAATCAGCTGCCCGGTAAGTGCGAATACCAGCCCCAGCGCGCCCCACAGCGCACACAGGCCAACCGCCAGGCACATTGCGCGACTGCGCCCACCAACACGCCAGCCAGACGCCAGGTAGATCGTCAGAACGGCCGCGAGCACGGCTGCCAGCCCGTAACTCCACGCCGCCAAAATCGCCATCTTGCTATCCATTACGGCCGCCAATCCTTTCGCCTTCGCACCAGCCAGACAACAGCCCGCCGCTCACCGCGCACCCTTGCCGGTCAACACCACGCCGACCGTTTCAAAGAGAACCAGGAGATCCAGAAACAGGGTATGGTTCTTGACGTAGTACAGGTCGTACTGCAGCTTTTGCACCGAGTCATCGACTGTCGATCCGTAGTGGTAGCTGACCTGCGCCCAGCCGGTCAGTCCTGGCTTGACGCTGTGCCGTACGGCGTAGAACGGGATGTCGCGGGTCAGCTGATCAACAAAGTAGGGACGCTCCGGACGCGGGCCAACCAGGCTCATGTCCCCCGTCAGGACGTTGTAGAGCTGCGGCAACTCATCGATACGCAGCTTGCGGATGATCCGGCCAACGCGCGTCACACGATCATCATTCACCGTCGCCCAGCGCGGCGTGCCATCGCTCTCGGCGTCGTTGCGCATGCTGCGGAACTTGATGACTTTGAACAGACGACCATCGAGACCCACCCGCTCCTGCCGATAAAAGACCGAAAGCCCGTCTTCCAGAACGATCAGGGTCGCTGTCAGCAGCATCACGGGCACCGCCATCAGCAGCAGACAGGACGCCACCACGATATCGAACAGACGCTTGACACTGGCCCGCCGCCAACTCTGCCGAAAGCCTTCGCCAAAAATCAGCCAGCCAACGCGCAGGGAATCAAGACGAATCTGCCCGAGGGCACGCTCGAAGTAACTTGCCAGGTCGAGAACCCGGACACCGGACAGTTTGCAGTCAAGGAGTTCGCGCAGGGGAAGGGCGCCGCCGCGCCGCTCACGCACGGCAACAATGATTTCGTCGACCCGCAGCGAATGTGCGGTGTCGGATAGCGAGCGCTCTTGCGACAGAATCACCTGCGAAGGGACCACCACCTCGGTATCCGTAGCCGAAGGATAAAATCCGACGATCTGAATGTCCGGATCCGATTTACGTAGCACACGACCGACATTCTCCGCTTCCTCCCCGACCCCAAAAACCAGCACGCGATGACTGAGCAAGGAGCCCGCACTGCTGTGTGCCGAATGGACGCGCCGCACCAGGGTCGCAAAGACAGCAGCCAGGCCGGACAGCAACATGAACCCTTGATCGACCTCGGCCACCGACAGCAGGGCAAACACCAGATAGGCCAGCGGAATCGCCAGGTACAAAGACAGCACGGCGCGGGCCCGCGTCTGCTCCCGCGTGCGGCTGTGAACGCGCTGATAGATACCCAGCCAGGCGTTCATGACGATCATCGTCAGCGCGAAGATCACCGCGTAGAAGGCCACCTTTTCGAGGGCCAGGTAGCCTCCGTGCCCGATCCACATGGCCGCAAGGACGACGGACGCGATCGGAAACATCAGGTCGACGGCAACCTGCGCAATCGTTCTCCGATGAAACCAATGATTGAACACCTTGATCACGATAGACTCCTTGCAAGCACGAACCTGAAAACTTCTCGTTGATGACCGATGCTCGGAGAACTGCTTTCAAATCACGAAAGCTCTGCAAACGTCACGAAACGAAGGCTATCACTGCAAAAAAATGGAGAACGTGACCGAATGCACAGGCGGCGGAGAATACGCCGATAGGCAAGGCGCGCTGGGCGCACTCGAAGAGTAGCTGCTGCTTTGAAAAAAACCTGTAACCATATGATAAAATTACACATTCTACTGGAAGAGTGACAAATCTATGCCGAAATTATACCTTGCGCGACGATTTTCAGGGCGTTTGCAGGGGCGCCGGCAGCGGCTCGAAGTGGTTTTCAGGAGAAAACCCCTGCAGGTACAGGGCGCAGCATAGCAGCAAGTAGAACAGGAAGGCAGAACGCGGCATGTCCAGCAGGCTTGAAAACACACCGACAGCAAGGCCGCCGGCCAGGGCCGCCAGCAGGTAGGGTGCAAGGACGTGCCCGCGTCCCGGACCCGCCAACAGGTCGCCAAACGCCATGGCCAGAAGCGCACGCAGCAGAAGCAGCCCGATGGCTCCCTGATCAATGAGCATCTCGAGAAATAGATTGTCCACGTGCCACGGCAGGAAATACTGGTAGCCAGCAAAGAACCAATGCGCCAGCTTGCTGGAAAAATCGCCGTTTTCCAGCAACTGATGGCCTGCTGCATCGAGAACGCTCACCTTATCGACATCGAGACAATCAGCCGGCCCCTCCAGGCGCAGCGACAGAAACCCGAGCGTGGGCACCCGCCAGACTCCGCCAGAACCCTGGCGGGCAGCAAAAGTGATCGAGAAACGGCGCCATTCACCGTCCGCAGGCAGCACGGAGAAGGCAGTCTGCAGGCAGAATGCCGCGTAAAGGAGATGCTTCTGGCACACTGCGACGCGCAGGCTCGCCAACTGTGGCGCGCGCAGGTCCATGGCCACCGTATAGGTCCCGTCGCCAAGCGGTGGCAAGCGTTGGAGTAGCTCGAAGGCGCCGCGCGCGCGCGCGCCATGAGCTGGCCGGAAGATGCGCAGGTGGCTGCCCTCCCCTCCTTCGATGATCTGCAGACGGCCCGGCATGGCGCGCCCCGGGACGGTCTGCGAATAGTTTGCGGGAAAACGCCCGAGCCCGCGGCCCAGGAGCAGCTCCGACGGCACGCGCAGCAGGTGCAAACCCTCGCGCCAGTGCTCGAGGCGACCGCCGAGATCGCGCTCGCTGGCGGCGACCCGGGTACTCATGTAATTCCCCAGTCCCAGGACCGCCAGGACCTCGAAAGTCAGCAGCACCGCGAGTAGCCGATTGCCACGCACCCGCCAGCGCTCCGGCGCCGGCGCGAGAATTGCCCCTTCGCCCGGCCGACATCTTTGCCGCCAGGGTACTGCCAGCCTGCCGGCAAGCACGATCAGGGAAACCGCGACCGCCAGATAGACAGCACGCGAAAAAGTGGTCAGGCAGGCGTAAGCGGCGACCACCGCCAAAGCGGCCACCAGCGCCCAGCGCCAGGGAGTGCGCGCGTGCACCAGCGCGTACGCGACAAATGGCACCGTCAGCGCAAGAAATCCATCGACCGCCGCGCCACCGACATGCATCTCCCAGAACAGCGCTGTGCTCCGGTAAGGTGTTGAGAAATTGAAAATTCCCGGATATCCGGCCCGTTCGCAGACGATCGCCAGAGCCACCAGCCCGAGGCCCGTCAACAGGCCAACGACCAGGCGTCGCCCCACCAGGGTCGGGGTGCGCCGCAGCAGGCTGCGCAGCGAAGGAACGAGCAGGAGAACCAGAAAGAAACTCTTGGCCAGCCGCAGGCTGTTCAAGGGCTCTTCATAACCCTCAAACCACCCCAGGGGAAAGCCGCCGGCATCCGCCAGACCCCGCCCCAGTGCCAGCAGGTAAGAAGCCGCCAGCAGGCCGGACACAAGCTGCGCCAGCCGGAACCAGCGGGTGCTCACGGACCCGCCGCAACTGCCGCTGTCGGCGGCCCTGTCGACCAGCGCGGCGACGCGTTGGCTGCTGCGAAAACAACCAAGCGCGCACGCGCATCGCCCGGCCGCGATGCCGGCGTGGCTTCCCGCCGCGGCCCCAAGCACCAGCAGATCGAACTCCTCGACGCCGATCCAACCGGTCCATGGCGAAAACCCGGCCATTGGCAGCAATGCCGGCAGCACCGTCAGCCAGAGCTGCGGGCGCAGATAGACCGCCAAACACCAGGCGGCAAAAACCACCGTCAGCAGTTCGGACCACAGCGGATGCTGCAGCGCAATATAGGCACCCAACAGGCCGGCGAACATCGCCAACCCGGCGTGCAAGCAGGTCACCACTGGTCTTTCACTGCGCACGCCCTGCCGGCACGACGCACGAAACCCGGGCAGCCAACAGCCACGGTGTAGCACCGGCGGTAGTCGCAAAGCGGGAAGAAAGTCGTCTTTCCTTCCTCGCGGTCAGCGACCGATGCATACTGCCTGTTCATCTGCTGTCCCAGGAGATCGAGTGGTGTGGTCAGGCGCGGCGCCACGATCAGCGGCGACGCCGCGGCGGCCTCGGCCATCGGCCCCATGCGCGCTTCGATCTTCGCCAGTCGCGCGCCGCTTCTCGCCCGGCGCGCAAGGATTTTGTCGGTCAGCTCGGCCGCTGTCAATTGACGGCCAACTCCGAGTCACTTGCCAGCCGTCAGCGAATGACGTCTAATCGTCGTACATCGCGGCCCTGGCGGTTCTCGCCTGGAGGCACCAGGCCGGATTGCTGCCGCCATCGCCGCCCGCCGATGTCATGAGGAACACGGCATGTCTGTCCGCGAATGCTGGCACTGGATGGTCCTCGGACGGCTGCTGATGAGGGCCGAAATGGCCATTCCGGCCTTTTTCGTGATCTGGTTCGGTATCGCCGCGGCAGGCGTCGGCCTGATCCTGCTGGCTGCACCGGAGATTGCCTGCCAACGCAGCGCACTTTGCGGGACCGCGCCGACGGGTCATCAAGCTTTCCCCGACCTCTCGGCGACGCCGCGAAGAGAGGTCAGCAGGTCCCTGCGCGCCACCACAACCTTTTCCCCGGGAGAAATTCAATGAACGCTGGCTGGATCATTCTTGCCATCTGTATCGTCTTCGTTCTGGGTGCCGCGCTCCCCCTGATCCGGGATCGTGGTGCCAACCCGCCGCCGCCGCGCAAGGAGACGCTGCGCGACTGGCGCAACGAAAAGTAGCATTGCCGGCGCAGGCCGCCCGCAGTTCTTGGCGAACCAGCAGTCAGGGAGCCCCTCAAGAGGAGAAAGATCATGAGCAGATACGGATTCGTCGCCTCGGGTGGCGGTTATCGCAGCTTCTATAGCGAAGGCGTGCTGGTATGGCTGAAGAAAAACGATGTGCCCGTAGTGCACATCACCTCGACCAGTTCGGGAAACAACATTGTCGTCGACTACCTGCTCTGGGACTGGCAAACCGAGGAGTTGCCGCCGGTTCTGACGCGCACCTTGCGCCTCAACGTGAGCGACATTTTCCATATCTTTTCCAACTTCCTCGGTTTGCGCCCGCAGTTGCTGCCCACCGGCACCCACCTGTTCACGGTGGACAAGGACAGCTGCCGGAAATCGCTGCTACTCGATGACGAGCGACGCCGCGCGCTTCTCGCCGAGCACCTTCAGACCCTGCGCTGGGACATCCGCGCCACCAACCTCAGCCAGAGGCAGGGACGTTTCTTCAGGATCAATGAGATTCTGTCCCGCATCGACGATGCCAGTCTCGACGAGTTCATGAACGCCTTCCTCGCCGGCATCACCACCATCCCTTACTTCAAGGCGATCACCATCGATGGCGACTACTACATCGAAGGCGGCTATCTGGACAACACGCCACTGCGCACACTGTTCGAGGACGAAGAGGTGGACGAGATCATTGCCATCGACTTCACCGATTACGACTACCACCGCAAACTCGACAAGCTCTACCACGCCAAGTCGTTCATTCTGCCGTTCAACAGCATCGACACGCACCTGCTGGTCAGCGACCTGCAGCTGACGCTGCCGAACACCCGCATCTTCGCGCAGGCAACCCTGATCAACGAGATGCTCAAGGCGTTGGGGGCGAACAGCGCCGAGATCGCCGGCAAGCGCTATTACGCAAAACCCCTGCACGTCCTGCGCCCGAGGGACCTCGAAAGCATGAGCATTTCACTCAAGGACAGCAGCGCCCAGAAACGCTACTTCGAACTCGGCCAAGAGGAGGCCGCGGCGAGGTTCAGGGCTTCGTAGCTGGCGACCGCGAGCCGTCGGCGACCGGTCTCACAGCGCGAAGCCCGCCAGTGCTCCTCAGAATTTCCAGCCCATCCCGACCACGCCGACCACATTGCTGGGATCAATCTTGACCGTCTGGGACTGAACGGTGTCCTGGTAATAGGATTGGCTTCCGCACGCCGGACTCACGTTTTGGGTCTTTGACCCGTAGTTCTGCCACATCACTTCAGCGAAGAAATAGAGATTGTCTGTCTGAAGATGCCGAACGCCGCCTCCGAACCCCCAGCCAGACAAGGTCTCGCTGCTTGAGCCCGAGCGGCCGTTACAGTAAGGAGAACTATTGCTCGAAAGTTCGTACCGCGACCAGGCATAGGACAGCTTGGCGTATGGATGTGTGCGCCAGTTCGGAGCAACATCGACGCTAATGCCGTAGCGACTGTTCTGCTTCAGCTCCGTAGTGTCGGTGTAGACCGAGGAGGAGTACCCATAGGGAGAGAAATAGGCATAGCTGGAAGAGCTTGACGATTTTCCTGCACTGCTACCCGCGGCATCGACAAACACGCCGATGCCCACCACGACCGGCCCCGCCCAACGCCACCCGGCGGAAAACTCCCCGAGCAGGTTCGTTGCGCCCAAGTCCTGCTTGTCGGTATTCGAAGATCCAGATGTGTAGGTGTAACCCGGGTAGTAGGTATATGAGGACGTGTATGTATCCGTAAATGTGGTTGTCGAAGAGGAGTTACGGGCACCAATGGCTCCATCCACGTAAAAGCCGTCCCAACCCTGAGCATTGACGGGAATCGACAGCAGAATTCCTGCCATCAGAGTCGCGCTCGTTACCAGTTTGCGAGCAAGCATTCCAGATTCTCCCAGTTAAATCATACTTTTCAATGGGCACGACAAGGCTGCCATGCGGAAACGCACATTACATCCAGTGTGGCAAGAAAATACCCAGAAGGGGTAGCGGCTGAAACCCTCCATAGTCGGTTTTTGTCAGTCCGCAAGATGTCGGGCGCCGATTTGGATTTGATCGCAAATCCTGTGGATCGTCCATTACACCAAGGTGGAAGATGTCCGACCGGCGCCCCGGGCCCCTTGGAGCTAACAGCGTCGCCAGCGGACTGTTGGGCATCATTCGCGAAGGCAAGCTGGCAGCACGCATCGGCGGCGATGAGTTCGTGATCGGGGGGTTTCGTGAGCGTCAGGGCGCAAGCCGACGAACACACGATGGAAAGAGTCCCCGATTGCGTCCGCGGTGTTATAGTGATGTCGCAAAGAACGCGGCAATCTGGGGGCTGCCTTCTGGTTCTGTCCAAAGGCAACCGACGACACTCGGATTCGGGCGTGGATTGGTCGGCCCGGCGAACGGGCTTACGGCGAGACGGCTGTGAAACGTGCTACACAAGCCTTGTGCGGATTGATGGACCTGCTCCTGACGGAGCAGCGGCTCGAGCACAACGAGTTCCTGCGAGAAGTCCTGGTCAGGTACCAGTCTCTGACCCGCTTCTCCAGCGCGGTCTTCATGCCGGTGGCACCCGACTCCGGGGAAATGCAGCGTGGCCTGTCCTTTGCTCTGGACGACGCGCAAATGGCCGAGTATCTGGATTTTTTTGCGCCGCTTGACCCCATGGTGCGGAACGGGCCGACGCCGACTAGCGTCAATCAGGTGTTCCGGTTTTCCGATGTCGCGGCCGGACTCGGCGGCTGGCAAGGCGCTTTCGCAGAATTCATGGACCGCGTTCCTTACCGCCACGCGCTGGCCGCACTGGTCGCTACCCCGGCCGGTCCTCTGGGAGCATTCGCCATCCACCGGACATCCCGGGAACCAGACTTCGATGAGAGTGAGAAGCGCCTGTTCGGCCGCATCGTCGGATGTATGGCGAAGGGCGCTCTGTGGCGCCAGTATTCGCAGCAGGAGGCGCGCCGCCCCACCGCGACCCTGCTGATTGCGGAGAGTGACAAGGTCTTGTGGATGAATGAGACGGCCGAGGGCCTAGCCGGCGCGCTGCGCCTTGATCCGCCGCAGTTGTGTCGGCTGGCGACTCAGAGCGCGCGACTTGAGACTGATACTGGCAGCTTCCTGGTGAGAGCCGATGCATTGACACGCAACAGCCTCTATCTTCGCTGGGCTCTGGGAGCGTGCAGCACTGCCTTTCTGGCAGTCAAGGGAAGCGACCTGGCGCGAATGCTCGGCGCGATCCGCCTAGTCACGCTAGCGCCGCTTCCCGTCCGCGGCGACACGACCGCGGCTTTCGCGGAAATGGGCCTCACTCCTGCCGAAACGCGTGTCGCGGGCGGCATTATCGGCGGCCTGGCGATCAAACAGATTGCCCGCGATCTTGGCATCGAGCAAGGGACCGTCAAGAAGCACGCCACGCACATCTACCAGAAAGCCCACGTGCGGAGTCGGGCCGACCTCACCGCCTCGGTAACCGGAGTAAAGAGCAATGCATGCATGGAACGGAGGCACTAAAGCCAGCGTCGACTGGGCCACGCCCTGCCGCCAATCGTCAGGCTCAGACCCGACGCGCCAATGGTCAACATGCCAACGATCGCCGGCAAGGCCAGCACCTGTCCGAGCAACGTGACGCCGGCCAGCGTCACTCCGCGCAGAGCCATCAGCCCTGGCTGGCGGGTGCTGAGGATGCTGCGCCCCATTTTCGGCGCAATGGTTGCCAGCATGATCAGCAACTGCATCAGGTAGCGCGCCCAGACCGGTAGCGGCACGGCCAGAAAGGGCACGGCCAGAAAGGCGCTCAGGTGTTTCGCCGTTGCGTCCCCAGTGCCGAGAAGAAAAACATCGCCGCTAGGCAAAGCAGGATGCCGCGCAGCCGTAGCGACGCGGCGTCCTGGCTATCGGCCATACATAATCCAGTGGTTGCAGCAGGCGCGGGCGCTATCGATGATTTCGCCGGCGGTCAACCCGAGCGGTCCGCAGCCGCTGGCGACGAGTTCGTCGGCCGCCGCCCCATGCACATGCACCGCCGCCAGCAAGGCTTCGAGCGGCGGCCAGCCTTGCGCCAGGAGCGCCACCACGAAGCCACTGAGAACATCGCCAGTGCCCGCCGATGCCAGGCCGGGATTGCCGGTGGTGTTGACGAACCAGCCGCCGGCGGGCGTCGCGACGACGCTGCCACAACCCTTGAGTACCACCACCGCCTGATAACGTGCAGCGAGTTGGCGCGCGGCGGCGCCACGGTCGGCCTGCACCGTCGCGGTATCGCAAGCCAGCAGGCGTGCGGCCTCGGTCGGGTGTGGTGTCAGCAGCGTTGCCGAGTTACGGCCGTAGCGCGCGACCACCGCCTGCTGCAGGCGGCTTTCGCCGGCCACCAGATTGAGCGCATCGGCATCGAGCAGCAGCGGGATGTCGAGCGCGCTCGCCCGCTCGATCAAGGCCTTCGCTTCGTCGCTGCTGCCCATCCCCGGCCCGCAGGCGAGTGCGCTCAGCCCGACGGCCAGCAGCGCGTCGGGCTGGCGCAGCATCAGCTCGGGCTGCAGCGGATCGATCGCCGGCGCCTGCCGGTCGAGCAGTCCGAGATAGACGCGGCCGCTGCCCAGGCGCAGCGCGGCGCGGCCGGCCAGGAACGCGGCGCCGACCATGCTGCTCGCGCCGCCAAGGATGCCCGCACTGCCATGGCTGCCTTTGTGGCTGTTCCTGGCGCGCGGACGCAGGCAATCGACGAAGAGGTCGGTGCCGATCGTCCGTGCCGTCGGCGTTGCCAGTCGCTCGGCATCGAGGTCGAGGCTGGCGACTGCGATGCTGCCGCAGTGGTCCGGGCCGTCCGCCGTGTGCAGACCGGGTTTGGCGGCGATGAAGGTAAGCGTGTGGCTGGCGCGAATGCTTGCACCACATAGCTTGCCGGTATCGGCGTCGAGGCCGCTCGGGCAGTCGAGCGCGAGCAAGGGACAGCGGTCGCGAGCGGCCAGCGCATTGGCGGCCCCCACGAGTTCTCCGTAGCGACCGTCGAGCGGACGCTGCAGGCCAATGCCGAAGAGGCCGTCGACAATCAGCGCCCAGCGTTGGCCTGCCGGAATGCTCTCGAGGATACTGCCGCCGTCGTCGCTGAAGCGCTTGCAGGCGGCGGCCGCATCCCTGGGCAAACGGCTGATCTCGCCGGCAAAGACCAGGCTCACCGTGAAGCGACGTTCACGCAGCAGGCGCGCCGCGACGAATGCGTCACCGCCGTTGTTGCCCGGCCCGGCGAGGATCAGCAAGGCGCCGCCCTGCAGACGACAGAGCGAGGTGGCAAACTCGGCGGCGGCCAGCCCGGCGCGCTCCATCAACGGCTGCTCGGCGGCAAGGTTCTCGATCGTGCGCAGATCGGCCGCGCGATACAATGCTTGGGATCGGGTACCTGTTCTCATGGCGGCTTCCTGCAAAAAGTTTGCCTGGCGGTCGGCACCGTTCGGCGGTGATGGGTGGTTACCCGAGGGTCTCGGTGCGATTCTAGTCCACCTGCGTGGTGCCCGGAATACTCCGCGCAGCGGGCAGCCTTGCCGGCTACGCTGGCCTCGGCGCCGCGCGGGTCGGCTATAATCGCGCCGTTCCTTGCCCGCACTTCCTTCAACGCAGCTTCGCCTGCCCTTCTCTGCAGCCCGCCATGGTCAACCTCCTGTTTCTCCGCGCTGCCCCCGCGTTTTCTTCGTTTCGCCTGCAAGGCCTGCAGCAAGGCGTTGCGGCCGCCGTAGCGGGGGTGCGCATCGTCACTGCCGAGTACTGGCACTTCGTCGCCACCCGGCAGGCATTGAGCGAAGCCGAGCGGCGGCAGCTCGCGGCGCTGCTCGAAGAGCATCGGGAACCTGGCAGCGAGGGTGGCGAACTGCGTGGCGAACTGCGTGGCGAACTGCGTGGCGAACCGCGCGGCGAACTGCTTCTCGTCACGCCACGCATCGGGACGATCTCGCCGTGGTCTTCGAAAGCGACCGACATTGCCAGGAACAGCGGCCTGCACAGCGTCGACCGCATCGAACGCGGTATCGCCTACCGGCTCGAGGCCAAGCGGCGCAGGCTAACCGCCAGCGAGAAGGAAGGCCTCGCCGCCCTGCTCCACGATCGTATGCTGGAAACGGTACTCGACGACTTCGCGCGCACCGCCGACCTGTTCCGCCAGGTTACGCCGCAGCCGCTGTGCCGCATCGATCTGCTGAGCGGTGGCCGCAGCGCCCTGGTCGAAGCCAATTCACGGCTCGGGCTGGCGCTCTCGCCAGACGAGGTCGATTATCTCGTCGAGCTGTTTACCCGGGAGCAGCGCAATCCGACCGACGTCGAGCTGATGATGTTCGCGCAAGCCAATTCCGAGCACTGCCGGCACAAGATCTTCAACGCCAGCTGGGTGATTGACGGGCAACCACGCAGCGAAACGCTGTTCGGCATGATCCGCGAGACACACCAGGCGCACCCGGCGGGGACCATCGTTGCCTACTCCGACAATTCGTCGGTGATTGCCGGCGCCAACGTGCCGCGCTTCCATGCCGCGGCCGACGGCTGTTATGGATACCGGGAAGAGCAGACGCACATCCTGGCCAAGGTCGAAACGCACAATCATCCGACCGCGATTTCGCCATTCCCGGGCGCCGCCACAGGTTCCGGCGGCGAGATCCGCGACGAAGGCGCGACCGGGCGCGGGTCGAAGCCGAAAGCCGGCTTGTGTGGCTTTTCGGTCTCCAACCTCAACATCCCAGACTTTCCGCAGCCCTGGGAGGAGCCAACCACCACCTATGGCCGCCCGGCACGCACCGCTTCAGCGCTGGCGATCATGCTCGAAGGCCCGATCGGTGCGGCGGCGTTCAACAACGAATTCGGCCGCCCGAACCTGGCCGGTTATTTCCGCAGTTACGAACAGCTCACCGGCAGTGGCGATGAGCAGGTCGTACGGGGTTATCACAAACCGATCATGCTCGCCGGCGGGGTCGGCAACATTGCCGCCAGCCAGTCGTTCAAGGCCGAGCAGCTGCGGCCCGGAACCTTGCTGATTCAGCTCGGTGGTCCGGGAATGCTGATTGGTCTGGGTGGTGGCGCCGCCAGTTCGATGACCACCGGCAGCAACCGTGCCGACCTCGACTTTGCTTCGGTACAGCGGGGCAACCCGGAGATCCAGCGGCGCGCGCAGGAAGTCATTGACCGTTGCTGGCAGCTGGGAGCGCCGAGCGGCGACGGTTCGACTGCCGGCGACGGCAATCCGATCCTCTCGGTACATGACGTCGGCGCCGGCGGCCTGGCCAATGCCCTGCCCGAACTCGCGTACGGCGCCGGCAGCGGTGCACGCTTCGAGTTGCGCGCCGTGCACATCGAGGAACCCGGCATGTCGCCGGCCGAGATCTGGTGCAACGAAGCGCAGGAGCGCTACGTGCTGGCGATCGCGCCGAACCGCCTCGCCGAGTTTTCGGCAATCTGCGAACGCGAGCGCTGCCCTTTCGCCGTCGTCGGCGAAACCACCAGCGACCAGCGGCTGGTGGTCGCCGACAGCCATTTCGCCAACTGCCCGGTCGACATGGACATGGACGCGCTGCTCGGCAAGCCACCACGGATGACGCGCAGCGCCGCGCATCTGCCGTCGCTGGCAGTCGCCTTCGACGCCACTGCGGTGGACCTCAGGGAAGCAGCGTATCGCGTGCTGCGCCTGCCGGCTGTCGGCGACAAGACCTTCCTGATCAGCATCGGCGACCGCACCGTCGGCGGCCTGACCGCACGCGACCAGATGGTCGGACCCTGGCAGCTTCCCTGCGCGGACGTTGCGGTCACCCTGATGGCTTTTCATGGCTACCTCGGCGAGGCTTTCGCGATCGGCGAACGCACGCCGGTGGCTGTCCTCGACGCGCCCGCTTCGGGTCGCCTGGCAGTGGGCGAGGCGTTGACCAATATTGCCGCCGCCGACATCGCGGTGCTCGGCGACGTCAAGCTGTCGGCCAACTGGATGGCTG
>RRZU011193319.1_pt1 | contig 22530 bp, 24 predicted proteins | sample 2165561 | NCBI WGS metagenome assembly RRZU01 (sample SAMN10456909, study PRJNA506462) | wastewater metagenome | isolation source: wastewater sludge | place: USA: Moscow, Idaho | reverse complement strand
TTCAGCGAGTTTTCCAGCGGGCCGCTACCGGCAATTGCCAGCAGCACGCCTTCCGGAAGATTCGGTAGCGCCTTGGCAAAACCAGCGAGCAGTGTGGCCTGATCCTTGTCCGGATGCAGGCGGCCGACGTTGCCGATGACGAGTGAATCATGCGGTAGTCCGAGTGTTTCGCGTGCCGCGTCACGAGGGATGATTTCGGCCTCTACGGCGGAGACGTCGAGTCTGTTGTGCAGGGTCTCGATTTTGTCGGCCGACCAGCCTGGCAGGCAGCGCCGGATGTCATCGCGCACCGCGTTCGATACGGCAAGCAGCGAAAGCCGGTTACGGAATGCGTTGGCGAACCAGCGGCGGGAAGCGCGTCGGTAGTCGCCGAAAGCATGATGTACGCTGATGACGGGTAGTTTGGTTGCCAGGCAGGCGATGTAGGTGGGCTTGGCGCGATGGGCGATGACGAAGGCGAAGTCGCGGCTTGCGGCAATCGTTTTCAAGGCGCCGATGGCGGCCAGCTTGAGACCGCCCACTTGCTTGCTGCTGAAATTCAGAAAGATAACTTCGTCGGAGGCCGAGCCTGTTATTGCTTCATCAGTTGGCTCGCCGGTCAGATAGACGGTCAAAACTTTGTACGGCGTTTCTTTGAATAGCGCCGCATATTGGCGTGCTACGTCAAGGAAGGGCCCGTAGTGACAATGACAGAATTGCAGGATCCAGCGCCCGGACATGAGTTTATTTTGCCGCCTGAGTATTTTTGACCACCAGCACATCCTCCATCACCAGATACTCCAGATCCGACCCAAAGAACATGTTCAGGGCGTCCGTCGGCGAGCAGATCATTGCTTCGCCGCGACGGTTGAGCGAGGTGTTGAGGACAACGCCGTTGCCGGTCAGTTTTTCCAGCTCGACCATCAGATCGTAGTAGCGAGGATTGTGTCGGCGTTCGAGAACCTGTGCGCGCGAGGTGCCGTCTTCGTGGACGACTTCGGGGACGCGGCTCTTCCACTCTTCAGAGACCTTGAAGGTGAAGGTCATGTAGGGCGCGGGATGGTCGCTACCGAGCATTTTGGGGCCGACAGTGTCGATCATGCTCGGGCAGAAGGGGCGCCAGCGTTCGCGGAACTTGATTTGTTCGTTAATGCGGTCAGCGACACCTGAACTGCTTGGGCAGCCGAGAATGGAACGTCCACCGAGCGCGCGTGGGCCAAATTCCATGCGGCCCTGGAACCAGGCGACCGGGTTGCCTTCGTTGAGAATGTTGGCGATGCGTTGCGGCACTTCGTCGATAACTTGCCACTCGGGCTTGGCCGGGTGTCTGGCGCAGGCGGCGATGACCTCTTCGTTGCTGAAAGACGGGCCGAGGTAAACGTGCTCCATTTTTTCGACCGGCACGCCCCGCTCAACCGAAACATAAGCGGCGGCGCCAACGGCGGTTCCGGCGTCGCTGGACGCTGGTTGAACGAACAATTCCTTGAGTTCAGGGAGCGCGACAATTTTCTGGTTGAGCTTGACGTTAAGCGCACTGCCGCCGGCAAAAGCCAGCTTGCCGGTTTCGCGCAGGATATCCCCGAGATAGTAGTCGATCATCTGTAGCGACAGATTCTCAAACAAATTTTGAATGCTTGCGGCGTAGTGAATATAGGGGTCATCGGCAATGTCACCGACTCTCTTTGGTCCCAGCCATTCGATCAGTTTGGGTGAAAAGTAGAATCCCTTGCCGTTTTCTTTGTAACGCTTAAAACCGATTACGTTGGCGTATTCGGTGTTGATCGTCAGTTCGCCATTCTCGAACTTGGCCAAGCGCGAGAAGTCGTACTTGCTGGGGTCGCCATAGGGCGCCATGCCCATGACTTTGTATTCGCCGTCGAGCATTTCGAAACCGAGGTACTCGGTGATCGCACCGTACAGGCCGCCGAGAGAATCCGGATCGTAGAATTCCTTGATCTTGTGGATCTTGCCGTTTTCGCCGTAGCCGAAAAAGGTCGTGGCGTATTCGCCCTTGCCGTCGATGCCAAGGATCGCCGTTTTTTCTTTGAAGCCCGAGCAATGATAGGCGCTGGCAGCATGTGCCAGATGGTGCTCAACTGGAACGATCTCGATTTTCTTGAGATCGAAACCGAGTTGGATAAGGCACCATTCGATACGCTTTTTGTAACGATAGTAGCGGCGGTTGCCGGCGAAAATGGCGTCCAGTGCGCGATCCGGGGCGTACAGGTAGCGCTTGGCGTAGTGCCAGCGCGCCTTTTCGAAAAGGCTGATTGGCGCGAAGGGGATGGCGACTGCGTCAACGTCCGAGGGTTTGATTCCGGCGAACTGCAGGCAGAACTTTGCCGCTTCGTACGGCATACGGTTCTTGGCGTGTTTGTCGCGGACAAAGCGTTCTTCTTCAGCGGCGGCCACCAGCTTGCCATCAATGTAAAGCGCGGCCGACGGGTCGTGCGTCAGCGCGCCGGATAGTCCGAGAATGGTTAGGGCCAAGTCGATGTCTCTCTGATTCGTAGGATGTTGATTTGCCGGGAAGAAGCGCTTGCCCGACGCGGAATTGCCCAAGTATACCTGCCTATGCCGGGCTCGTGTGTTGTGTCGGCGCGTTTATCGATTGCTCGTAGGACCGCATGAGGAGACGCCATTCTTCCCCGTTCCAGATCGTCTGGTGCCGTTTGAGTTGATCCAGGTCGTGCGGGCCAGCGCGCCAGAAGAGCAAGGGTTTGCGTAGCTTTTCCAGATCGATCAGAGCGACTTCCGGGGTGTCAGCCTGCCAGCGAACCATGATGTGCTTGTCGTAAAGGCAGCTGTGCTGCAGGTGGGCGCGGTGCATGATGCCGAGGATGCCGCCGACTTCGCGGGCCAGCGTCGCTTTCTGCGCCGGGGTGAGTTCGTGTTGATGATCCAGCGAGCGAAATCCGACGAGTTCCTCGGTTACCAGAATCGCCTCAAAGCCATCGCTGCTCTGGCGAACCCCGTGAAAAACCGGATTCGGCGTTTTGATGCCCAGCTTGTTGAGGCGGACAATGTTCTGGTGCTCTCTGGAAACCGTTGGCCAGCCGGCGGGATGCTGCAGGGAGCGGTTGAGATGATTGCACTGCTTTTTGACGTAGTAGGTCTTTTCGCCAAGCGTCAACCGGATCATCCCGCTCCAGCCATTGCGGCGGCGGTTAGGCTCTTCGACCCATTGCTCGGGGATACTCCACCATCCAGCGAAATCGAAGGGGAGCGGTGGCGTCGGGGGGCTATCGTTACTATTCATGGGTTAAATTTTCGAAGCAATGTATGTTTCAGTAGGGCTTTGGCTCGCCGATCGGGCGGGTCTTGAAGCGTCGATGCACCCAGTAGTATTGCTCGGGCATGGTGCGGATTTTTGCTTCGATCCAGGCATTCATGCGGGCGGTATCCGCTTCGATGTCTTCGCTCGGGAAATCGGCCCACGCGTCGCCGATTTCCACCTGGTAGCCCTGGCCGCCGGGCAGCATGCGCGTTACGCAGGGAACTACGGCGGCTCCCGCCGCTTTGGCAAGGCGGGAGAGTCCGGTAATCGTCGCCGTTTGGATACCAAAAAAAGGAACAAAAATCGAATCGCGGCGGCGGAGGTTGAGGTCGGGCAGGTAGTAGAAAACGCGGCCGGAGCGCATGGCCTTGATCGAAGCGCGGACGCTATCCTGGCGCGAGAGCATGATCGAGTCGCCAAAGCGAATTCGGCCTTTCCTGACGATGTTATCGAATACCGGGTTGCTTTGCGCGGCATAGATGGTGACAGCCTTGAAGCGCATGGCGATGGCGACGCCGCCGACGTCAAGCCCGAGAAAGTGCGGAGCAAGCAGGATGATCGGCCGCCCGGCGGCTTGCAGTGCATGGATCTTTTCGACGCCATCGATCTGGATCAGGCGCGAAATGTACTCCGGGCTGGCCCACCAGAGAATGCCGCGTTCAATGATGCTGCGCCCCAGCGTCTCGAAGTTGGAGCGGGTTAGCTGCGTGCGTTGGGATTCGTTCAGTTCAGGGAAACACCAGGCGAGGTTGATTCGCGCAATTTTTCTTCGCCGTACTGCAATGTAATAGAGTACTCGCCCGAATCCACGGCCCAGAGCGGCCAATAGGGGAAAGGGCAAGAAATGCAGGAGCCACAAAAGGGCTAATGCGAGGTGGCTCAGAATGCGGCTTAGCATGGTCGTTGCGAATCTGTTTCGGTTAGGCTATTTGGTCAGAACCGGCACGTGGGAAAATTTGAAAGAAAATGATCATCGGGGCGTGTTGGCTGGCAACATACGGGCTTTTCGAGGCGTCGTGCCGATTTGTGTTGCGGCATTGTATTGCCTTCGTGCCCGCTTACCAACCCTGATCTTTTAAGAGTGCGTATGTCCGTTCAGTTATTACCGGTTGCTGCAACCGACCTTGAGAAAATTGCAGCGCTTGCTCGGATCGTTTGGCAGAGTACCTATCCGGGGATTATCACGCAGGCACAGATCGATTACATGCTCGAGCAACGCTACAACGCGCCGCTTTTGCTTGAGGAACTGAATTCGCCAACGATATGGTGGGACAAAGCAATGGTGGATGGTGAAATCGCGGCCTTTTCCTCCTCCCTGCTAAGCGCAACGCCGGAGGAAATGAAACTCGACAAGATTTACGTTGATCCGGCCAGGCAACGTCTAGGTCTTGGCGGTCGGTTGTTGGCGCAGGTTTCGCAACGGGCGCTGGCGCAGGGCTGCAATACGCTGATTCTGGCGGTCAACAAGCGCAACGAACGTGCCATCGCCGCGTATCGGAAATATGGATTCGTAGTGCGTGACGCTGTGCGTGTCGATATCGGCAAGGATTTCGTCATGGACGACTTTATAATGGCTTTGTCTTTGCGTTGAGGCGAAGCCGTTAAACGGAAAACCATGAAACTGAAATTCTCGAAAATGCACGGTTTGGGCAACGATTTTGTTGTGTTCGACGGCGTTCGTCAGCAGATCGACTTGTCGCCGGAGCAGTTGCGCTATTTGGGCGATCGGCACTTCGGCGTAGGCTGCGACCAGATCTTGCTGGTTGAAAAAGCCAGCCGCCCGGGCGTCGATTTTCGCTACCGCATCTTTAATTCCGATGGTGGCGAGGTTGAGCAGTGCGGCAATGGGGCGCGCTGCTTTGTACGTTTCGTGCACGATCAGGGCTTGACCGACAAGCGCGACATTCGCGTTGAGACCATCTCTGGAGAAATATCTCCCCGTCTTGAAGCGGATGGGACGGTTACGGTAGATATGGGCGTCCCCGTCTTTGCTCCGGAGCGAATTCCATTTGTCAGTACGAATGACGATTTGGTGCAGTCCTTGGCTGTCGGCAGCGAGGAGTGCTTGATTACGGCTGTCTCGATGGGGAACCCGCACGCGGTTCAGATTGTTGCCGACATTGATACCGCACCTGTTGCTGCGCAAGGGCCTTTGATTGAAGCGCACCCGCGTTTTCCGCAACGTGTTAATGCGGGCTTTATGCAGATTGTCGGGCGGCAAGCCATACGTCTGCGCGTTTTCGAACGCGGCGCTGGCGAAACGCTAGCCTGTGGGACGGGTGCCTGTGCTGCGGTTGTTGCAGGGATTGCTCGCGGATTGCTTGATTCGCCGGTGCGTGTGGCAACGCGCGGTGGCGAATTGACGATTGCCTGGCGAGGGAAAGGGGAGTCTGTATTGATGACGGGTCCTGCTATTACCGTGTTTACTGGAGAAATTGAGCTATGAAGTCTGAAGAAGTCGCCAAATATTTGCAGGATAACCCGCAGTTTTTCGAGGAACATGCCGAATTGGTATCGCACATGGTGATTCCGCATCCGCATGGCGGCCGGACGATCTCGATTACCGAACGCCAGATGTTGAGTCTGCGTGACAAGAACAAGCAACTCGAAGGCAAGATGGGCGAGTTGCTTCAGTTTGGCGAAGAAAACGATGTCATCAGCGAAAAAATGCACCGCTTGGGTGTGGCGATGATTGCTGCCGGGAGCTTTCAGGCCGTTTTGCATACGCTGAATTTTCATTTGCGCGACGATTTTTCCATTCCGCATGTGGCCTTGCGGCTGTGGCATCGCCCGGAAGGCTTGGATGAATTGCCCGAGTTCGCCGACGTTAGCGAGGAGCTGCAGGTTTTTGCCGAAACGCTGGGCCAGCCATTTTGTGGTTCGACATCGGGATTTGAGACGTCAACGTGGTTTGGTGAAGCGTCCAAGCATCTTCGTTCGCAGGCCCTGATCGCCATGCGCAATGGCGGCGGAACGATCGGCATGATCGCCTTAGGCAGTGAAGAGTCGCAACGCTTCTATTCCGGCATGGGAACCTTGTATCTTGAGCGCCTCGGTGAGATGGCTTCGGCGGCGCTGGCGCGTGTATTGCGCTGATCGTAGGCATGGGTTTGAGCGAGTCCATCAGCGCTTATCTTGATGAGCTCGCTCAGGTGCGGCGGCAATCGCCGCACACCGTAAGCAACTATCGGCGCGACCTGAAAGTTTTGAGCGATCTCATGGCCGGTTTGCCCGGACAGAGCTCGGTCGCGCAGCTCGAAACACTACAGATACGCCGTTTTATCGCGCAATTGCATGGCCGTGGGCTGGGCGGGCGAAGTCTGGCGCGCATGCTCTCTGCCTGGCGTGGCTATTTCCGCTGGCTTGTATTGCGTGGCGAGGCAAGGAGTAATCCGGTCGATGGGGTGCGTGCGCCGAAAAGTCCCAAGGCTCTACCAAAGGTATTGTCGCCGGATGAAGCGAATCGTCTCCTTGACTGTTCCGGTGACGAAGCCGTCCAGTTGCGAGATCAGGCGATGTTCGAGCTTTTCTATTCGTCCGGCCTGCGCCTGGCTGAACTTGCTTCGCTTGATGTTTCCAGTCTTGAAGACATCGCCGCGGGCGAGGTGCGCGTTCTCGGTAAGCGCAACAAGCTACGTTTGGTTCCGGTGGGCAGCAAGGCGCGCCAAGCGGTGCTCGCTTGGGCGCTGCGCCGTGTCGAGATGGCACCGGTCGAACAGCAGGCTTTATTTGTTGGGCAGCGGGGTGGCCGGATACATCCACGGGTTATCGAACAGTGCCTTTCGCAGCGTGCGCTGGCGCAAGGTTTGCCGACCCACGTCCATCCGCATATGCTGCGCCACTCTTTCGCCTCGCATGTGTTGCAGTCCTCTGGCGATTTACGCGCGGTGCAGGAAATGCTCGGCCACGCCAGCATTGCCTCGACTCAGGTTTACACTCATCTCGATTTTCAGCATCTGGCGAAGGTCTATGACTCAGCCCATCCACGTGCCAAGCGGAAGAGCTAACAAGCCAGCGCGAGTATCGGCCCCTGAGCGGACTATTTGCTGCCCCACACCTCTATAATCCGTGCGTCTCGGCCACAGCCTTTGCGGTAGTAGGCGTAACGAATCGGATTCTTCTTGTAGTAGTCCTGATGGTATTCCTCAGCGGGGTAGAAGGCGGTTGCCGCAATGACCTCGGTGTGGATTTCCTTGAATTTCCCGCTGGCCAGCAAGGCTTCGCGACTGGCTTCGGCGATCTTGCGTTCTTCAGCGTTCTGCCAGTAAATACCGCTGCGGTACTGGCTGCCGCTATCGCAGAACTGTTTGTCCTTCACAGTCGGGTCGATGTGTTTCCAGAAATAGTCGACCAGTTGGGCATAGCTCAGCTTGCTGGGGTCGTAGCTGACGCGCACTGACTCGGTATGGCCGGTGCCGCCGGCACTGACTTGCTCGTAGGTCGGGTTGCTTTTGTTGCCGGCGGTGTAGCCCGATTCGGCACCGATGACGCCGGGCAGCTTTTCAAAATCGGCTTCGCTGCACCAGAAACAGCCGCCGGCAAAAATCGCGGTCGCGGCTTTCCCCTGATTGGCCGTCGTCGCATCGGCCGCCAGAGCGTTGCTGCTGATAGCTGCCATGCTCAATGAAAAGAGAACTGAAGCGAGTGGTCGGCGGATCATGAGCGCAGTTCCGGTAATTTGTCAGCGCGCGGTACGAATTGCAGCGCCACGCCGTTATTGCAGTAGCGCTTGCCGGTTGGCTTCGGGCCATCGTTGAAGACATGCCCTTGATGGCCGCCGCAGCGTGAGCAATGGTATTCGGAGCGCGGGAGGATCAGCTTGAAATCGGTCTTGGTGGATACAGCTTCTGGCAGTGCCTGCCAGAAGCTGGGCCAGCCGGTGCCACTGTCGTATTTCATCTTGCTGTCGAACAGTGGCTGCGCGCAGGCGGTGCAGATGAACGTTCCGTCGCGCTTTTCGCTGTTGAGCGGGCTAGTCCCGGCAGGCTCGGTGTCTTCTTCGAACATGACGCGATAGGTGGCCGGTGGCAGCAGGGCAGACCATTCAGATTTCGATTTGACGAGTTTCATACGGCCGCCCTCCTTGGCGGTCGCCATTTGCATGGCGGGAGTGGGTAAAAAAAAGGCGGACAAACCGCCAAGCAGCTTGAGGTAGTGACGACGATTCACGGTGTTCTCCTAAGGCAAAAACTCGGAATTTGGCTTGGGCCTACTACACCTGCTCATGGCGACTACTTGCAGCACCTCGCAGCCCTGTGGCGCCCGCTTCGTTCCGCCAGGTTCGGTAACGGCAAAGCGAAGTTCAACCTTGGTGGTGAAGACCCCCGCTGTGCTCATTGATACGTTGATTTGCGTCCGCGCCGGTTGCTGGTTGGCGGCCTGCGCCCGATTTTTGACGGCGCTCTGGGAGTTCCATTCACGAGTCTCCTTCATGTTGGAAAAGAGCTGTGGCGTGTAGTCGATCCCGCCTGCTGACGGCTGACAGAGCCAGCGCTGGCGCTCGGAAAACCGGGTTTTTGCGAACGGGGATTTCCATCCGACGTAATCCCCGTAATCCACGTGAAATGACAGTGCTACGAGTTATTTGGCAGTGAATCGACGCCACAGTTCCCCGAGCCAGCGGTCTGCCGGCGGGTAAAGCAGCGGAAGAAAACGTAAGGAAGTGTGTCACTGCAGCGTGAGAAAGGCGCGCGGAAGTCGGCTTTTGGTTTTCCTGCGGAGGCGGTAGAGCGTTGTCGTGCGACGGACGGAAATGCTTACAACGACTTTTGTTGCGCTCGGCGGGTGGTTTGTGGCTTTGGCGGGGGCTGCTACGAGGCCCTTAGAATGGTGCTCTTGGCTTGGTCTTGCGCAAGGTCCTCATAAACATTGGCTTGCAGGGCAGGGGTGCGACGCCATCAGGATTGAGCGCTCGGCGATGATGTTGCAACAGCGTGGCATCTGAGGCGTGGCTATGGTTTAATCCTTAGACACAAATTTCTCGCTGGATAGTTACTCTTGTCGTCTTCCCCGATCAGTGTCGATGCGGTTGCCGAGCAGATTCGCCGCACTGGTGCGCGTGCGACGCCAGCGCGTATCCGCGTTTTGCAAATGTTGCGCAACGCCTTAACGGCGCAGACGCATAGCGAGATCGAACAGGCCTTTGGCGATTTGGCGCTCGATCGCGTGACGTTGTACCGCGTGCTCGACTGGCTGGTTGAGAGCGGTCTGGCGCACAAGAATACGGATGCCAATCGTGTTTTTCGTTTTTCAGCGGCCGCTGCGGGTGAGCATGTGACGCACGTTCATTTTCGCTGCGAACATTGCGGCGGTGTTTTTTGCCTTGATGCCGCTCCGCCCGAAGCGCCAATTCTGCCTGAGGGCTTTAAATTGTCACGGATGGATTTTGATCTGCGTGGCCGTTGCGCCGCCTGTAGCGAGAAAGAGGCTTGATTTGAAATTGCAGGCTACCAGTAGATGTGTTAAAACAAGCTTATGCTAATGATGCGCAGAATATTCATCTAAATCATGGTTTTTTCAATATTCAAAAAAGAGCCGCAAAAAATGGTCAGCCGCCCGGCGGCCGTTCCGCGCGCGCCACAAGCGCGGGTAGAAAGCCCTGCTAAGGGAGAGCCTAATCCTGTTGCGGTACCCGCATCACCCGGCACGTCGAGAGCAGTTCCTGCGCCGCCAGTGGCTAAGTCTGAAGATGCCTCGCTTGATTTTAGTGACTTTGAATTTAGCGAGTTTTCTGGCGCTTTTCATGTCGAGGAAGACGTTGATCCAGTCGATGCGGCGGCTGAGGAAGCTGCTGTGCTTTTTGCCAATGGGCAGGAGGCGGCCGCTCGCGCTGTGTTGGAGGAAGCTGTACAAATCCATTGCAGCGGTGCCGGAGAGCGCTTGTGGATGATGCTTTTCGACTTTTACAAGCTGAGTGGGCAAGCGGTTGAATTTGAAAAGCTGGAAAATGAGTTTGTGCGGGCGTTTGAGAAATCTCCTCCGGTTTGGCGAAATAGAGCAAAGGCGCCAGTCAAGGCCAAGGAAGTGCCTGCCGGAACTCATTTGTTCAAGGGCGATTTGACGGGCGAGAACCAGGCGGCATTCGAGCCGATCCGGCTGTCCTTGGAGAAGAATCAAAAGCTGCGTCTTGATATGTCCAAGGTGACTTCTATTGATGCCGAGGGCTGCCATTTCCTGATGGGACTCTTGCAGCAGGCAAGAAAAGCCAGGAGAGAAATCGAATTGCTCGGGCGCGATGCGCTTGGCGCCCTTGTTGAAAAGCGAGTTGAGCCGGGGCGGGCGGAGGACAGCGAATGCTGGTTGTTGTTGTTGGAACTCTGCCAGTTACAGGGGCAGCAAGAGGCTTTTGACGAAGTAGCCATCAATTACGCGGTGACCTTTGAGGTTTCGCCACCTTCTTGGGAGCCTAATCGGGTGGCAGCGCCAGAGCCTGCGATGCAAATGGAAATCGAAGTTCCGAACGATCCCGCAGCGGAGTCGTATCGTTTGCATGGTGACATCAAGGGCTTGCGTTTTGGGGATCTCCCGGCATATGCCGGGGTGCATGATCCGGTGCTTATCGACTGCTCAGATCTGATGCGTATTGATTTTGTTAGTGCGGGCATGTTGCTCAACGTGTTGAGTACTGTCCGGGATGGTGGCAAGCAAATTGTTTTCCGTCATCCCAACCACCTGGTGGCCGAGTTGTTCAGGATTGTTGGCCTGAAGGGTATGGCGACCGTCGTTTTTGCAAAGAACTAGGATCTTTCATGGAGCAATATCACGGCACCACCATACTCTCCGTTCGCCGCGGCAAACAGGTGGCCATGGGCGGTGATGGCCAGGTGACGCTTGGTAATATCGTTATCAAAGCCAGTGCGCGCAAGGTTCGGCGTATCTATCAGGAGAGCATACTCGCCGGTTTTGCCGGTGGGACGGCGGACGCTTTCACGCTTTTTGAGCGCTTCGAGGCCAAGCTCGATAAACATCAGGGCAATCTGTTACGCTCTGCCGTTGAGTTGGCCAAGGACTGGCGCAGTGATCGTGCCTTACGCCGGCTGGAGGCGATGCTTGCGGTGGCAGATCAGGACAATTCGCTGGTGATTACCGGCAATGGGGATGTGCTCGAACCAGAGTACGGCATTGTGGCGATTGGCTCTGGCGGTGCGTTCGCGCAGTCGGCGGCACGGGCGCTGATCGAGAATACGGAACTTGATCCGGCTGAAGTGGTTCGTAAATCGCTCGAAATTGCGGGTGATTTATGTATCTACACCAATCACAACTTCACCATCGAGACGCTTGCCTGAGCGCGTTGCGCCTTTTTTCTTAGACGCCCAGCGCGGCGCGGATTCCATCGTAACGCGCTTCAATTTCGGCGAAATGTCCGGCAATTTTTGGCCATGACAGGCCAAGCTCGGCACAAGCTAGTTCCGATAGTTCGGGAACATGGTTGTTCGGTTGCTCCCCAAGATCAAGCGCATGGCTTAAGACTTCGCTGACATGAATCAGATTGCCAATCTCGCAGCCTGTTTCGTCCGGCTCGTGGTGGGCAGCGATGGCGTCGCAGATATCCGCGGGCAACTTCCAGGTGATGGCCAAGCTATGGCCGGCTTGCGAATGGTCATAGCCGAATATGCGACGCTCCGCGTAAATCAGCGCAATATTCTCCTTGTCACGCAGTTCCAGTGCTTCAAGGTAGCAACTCGGGCTGGTGGTGAACATCAGTAGTTGCCCGATGTCGTGTAGCAGGCCGCCACTAAAAGCTAACTCCGGGTTGATGTCGGCGTGTTCTGCGAGAACGCGGGCGCAGGTGGCAACACCAAGCGAGTGTCGCCAGATGAGCCCTGCATCGAAGCCGGTGTGATGGGCGTCGTAACGATGAGCGAGTGCCGAGGCCAGAATGATGCTGACCACACGATCAGCGCCGAGCACCATGAATGCCTGTTTTGCCGAGTAGATGTGTGTTGATAAGCCGGTGGCGGCAGAGTTGGCTGCGGCGAGCAGGCGGGCGACAATGGCCGGGTCGGAGTTGATGTGGTGGGCGATCGTGTCAACGTCGGCGCTATCATCTTTGAACGAGTGCATCAGGTAGCTGACGACCTCGGGTAAAGAGGGTAGCGCCTCGGCGTGGGATGGCAGTTCGTTCAGGCTGGGGGGCGTCATTTTGTGCTCTCCAGCCGATAGTTGGTGATCGCTGTGCGAAGTGCTGCGCGCGCCGGGTTGCCGTCATCGCGGAAAATGGCGTCAACCCGCGCCAAAGCGATGCGCTGCTCTTCGGCAATTTCTTCTTCGCTGCGGCTGTCCGGCACGAGAACCGACACGGTTTCGACGCCACGATGAATCAATCGCGCAAGCATCTCTTCGTCGAGCACGCTTCCTTCTGTCAGCAGGGTGGTATGGCCGTCGCGGTCGCTAACTGCTGTTGCCAGCGTCATCCCGGGGGAGGCGCGCCCGGGGGCAAAGCACATGATGCGAGACTTCATTAGGCTGCTCCAGAAAGCTGTTCCAGATTAGTTTGCCACATCGTCTGGTCGATGAGAACATATTGCTTTCGTAACTGAATAGCTATTGCTTTGGATCGTACGACAACCATGACACAAATGACTCCGCAAGAAATTGTTCACGAACTCGACAAGCACATCGTAGGGCAAGGAAAAGCCAAAAAGGCGGTGGCCATTGCGCTACGCAATAGATGGCGACGTGCACAGGTCGAAGACCCTTTGCGTCAGGAGATTACGCCCAAGAATATCTTGATGATTGGGCCGACAGGCGTCGGCAAGACCGAGATCGCCCGCCGTCTGGCGCGTCTGGCCAATGCGCCCTTCATCAAGATTGAAGCGACCAAATTCACCGAGGTTGGCTATGTCGGGCGTGATGTGGAAACGATCATCCGGGATCTGGCTGAAATTGCCATCAAGAACGGCCGTGAGCTGGCGATGAAATCGGTGCGCAGCCGTGCCGAAGATGCCGCTGAAGAGCTCATTCTCGATGCCTTGCTGCCACCGGCGCGCGGTAATTTTTTCAACGATGCGCAGGCTGCGGATGAAAACACCTCCCGCCAGAAGTTCCGTAAGAAGCTCCGTGAAGGCAGCCTGGACGACAAGGAAATTGAAATCGAGGTGTCCGGTGCGCCAGTGCAAGCCGAAATTTTTGCGCCGCCAGGGATGGAGGAACTGACCTCGCAGATTCAGGGCATGTTCCAGAATATGGGCAGCGCGCGCAAGAAGGCGCGCAAGCTCAAGATCAGCGAGGCGCGCAAGCTCTTGATCGAGGATGAGGCCGCCAAACTCGTCAATGATGAAGAAGTTAAGCTCGATGCCGTGCAGAACGTCGAACAGAACGGCATTGTGTTTCTTGACGAGATTGACAAAATCACCTCGCGCGGCGATGCGCATGGTGCCGAAGTTTCGCGGCAGGGCGTTCAGCGCGACCTGTTGCCCTTGGTTGAAGGGACGACGGTATCGACCAAGCACGGGATGATTCGCACGGACCACATTCTGTTTATTGCCAGTGGTGCATTCCATCTGGCCAAGCCTTCCGATTTGATCCCTGAATTGCAGGGGCGTTTCCCGATCCGTGTCGAACTCGATTCGCTTTCCGTTTCCGATTTTGAGCAGATTCTGACGCAGACTGATGCTTGTTTGACCATGCAGTATGAGGCGCTGCTCGCGACCGAGGGCGTGACGCTGGAGTTTCTGCCCGATGGCATTCAGCGTCTGGCCGAGGTGGCTTGGTCGGTGAACGAGCGAACCGAGAATATCGGTGCGCGTCGTCTCTATACGGTGATGGAGCGACTGTTGGAAGACGTGTCGTTCAGCGCCGGGAGTGCCGGTGCGCAGTCGATTCAGATCGACGCGGAGTACGTCGATGGTCGTCTGAACGAGCTGGCGAAAAACGACGATCTGTCACGCTACGTGTTGTGACGGTAGAAAAATCCACCACAGAGGCACAGAGAAAGCACAGAGGGTGCTATCGAAAATTGAATCAAGCACCGGTGAAGTATTCCTTCAACTCAGAATAATTCTGCTCTTCTCGGTGTGATCTCTGCGCCTCTGTGCCTCTGCGGTGGGTTTGTCGCTTTCATGCGATTGCCCTAGCGTTAGCGGCCATTTTGACGGCGATTGCGTCGTTCAGTGCTAAAATCCTCCCCCTTTGAAACACGCTTCTGCCGGGAATAATCCAATGAAAAGCGCCGAAATTCGCGACAAGTTCCTCAAGTTCTTTGAGTCCAAAGGCCACCAGGTCGTGGCGTCGAGTTCGCTCGTTCCGCACGATGATCCGACCCTGTTGTTTACCAACGCCGGGATGAATCAGTTCAAGGATGTTTTTCTCGGTTTTGACAAGCGGCCGTACAAGCGTGCGACAAGCTCGCAAAAATGCGTGCGTGCCGGTGGCAAACATAACGATCTTGAGAATGTCGGCTATACGGCGCGTCACCACACTTTCTTCGAGATGCTGGGCAATTTTTCCTTCGGCGATTACTTCAAGCTTGATGCCATCAAGTACGCCTGGGAATTGCTCACCGAGGTTTATAAGCTGCCCGCCGAGCGCTTGTGGGTGACGGTCTATGCCGAAGATGACGAGGCTTACGACATCTGGCGCACGGTGATCGGCGTTCCGGCCGAGCGTATCGTGCGCATCGGCGACAACAAGGGCGCGCGTTACGCCTCGGATAACTTCTGGATGATGGGTGATACCGGCCCGTGCGGTCCGTGTACCGAGATTTTCTATGATCACGGCGAGCACATCCCGGGCGGGCCTCCCGGATCGCCGGACGAAGACGGCGATCGCTTCATCGAGATCTGGAATAACGTCTTCATGCAGTTCAACCGTGATGATGCTGGAGTCATGCATCCGCTGCCCAAGCCTTCGGTCGACACCGGCATGGGCTTGGAACGTATTTCAGCGATCCTGCAGCATGTGCATGCCAACTACGAGATTGATCTTTTTCAGAGCCTGATCAAGGCGGCCGTGCGTGAGACGAATTGTCCGGATGCCGATGGACCTTCCTTGCGCGTGCTGGCCGATCATATTCGCGCCTGTTCCTTCCTGATTGCCGATGGCGTGATTCCCGGCAATGAAGGGCGCGGCTATGTGCTGCGCCGCATCATCCGCCGCGCCATTCGCCACGGCTACAAACTCGGCGCACGCATGGCTTTCTTCCATCGCATGGTGCCGGATTTGGTTGCCGAAATGGGCGCGGCCTATCCCGAACTGGTCTCTGGTGAAAAACGCATCACCGATGTCCTGCGCCAGGAAGAAGAGCGCTTTTTTGTGACCATCGAGCATGGTATGGCGATTCTCGAAGGCGAGTTGGCGGCGATGGGTGGCAAGGGCGTTTTCAACGGCGAGACAGCGTTCAAACTGCACGATACTTTCGGTTTTCCGCTCGATCTGACGGCTGATATTTGCCGCGAGCGTCGCGTGACAGTCGATGGCGCCGGCTTTGAAGCGGCGATGAACCGGCAAAAAGAGCAGGCGCGTGCCGCCGGCAAGTTCAAGATGGCAATGGCCTTGGAGTATGACGGGGCAACGACGACATTCCGTGGTTACGAAGCCTTCGAGTTTCAGGGCAAGGTGCTGGCGCTCTACAAAGAGGGAAGCCCGGTCAGGGAATTGAAGGAAGGCGATCACGGCGTCGTGGTGCTTGACGATACGCCGTTTTATGCCGAGTCGGGCGGTCAGGTTGGTGACCGTGGTGTGCTGCGTTCAACGCAAGGGATTTTCGAAGTTGAGGATACGCAAAAGATCCAGGCTTCCGTTTTCGGTCATCAGGGCGTGCTTAAGACCGGTACGCTCAAGCGCGGCGATACGCTCAATGCCAAGGTCGACTTGCTGGCGCGTCACCGTATCATGCGCAATCACTCGGTTACGCACCTGATGCACAAGGCTTTGAGCGAAGTGCTCGGCAGTCACGTGCAGCAGAAAGGGTCCTTGGTCGATTCCGACAAGACGCGTTTTGACTTTGTGCATAATCAGCCGATGAGTGATGAGGAAATCCGTAAGGTTGAAAACATCGTCAATGCCGAAATTCTCGAAAACGTCGCCTGTCAGCACCGCGTGATGCCGATTGCCGAGGCCCAGAAACTGGGTGCCATGATGCTCTTTGGCGAGAAGTACGGCGACGAGGTGCGCGTGATTGACATCGGTTCCTCACGCGAATTATGCGGTGGAACGCACGTGCAGCGCACCGGTGATATTGGGGTGTTCACCATTGTTGCCGAAGGCGGCGTGGCGGCTGGTGTGCGCCGTGTCGAGGCGATCACCGGCGACGTGGCGCTGGCGTACATGCAGGGAATGGAAACGGCGCTCGGTGGCGTGGCCGGAACGCTTAAGGTGCAGCCCGGTGATGTGCAGACGCGCGTCTTCTCGATTCTCGATCAGGTGCGTCAGCTGGAGCGAGAACTGGCTTTGCTCAAGAGCAAGCAGATCGCCGCGCAAGGCGACGGGCTGATCAGTAACGCTGTGGATGTGAAGGGCGCGAAAGTGCTGGTGGCAACACTTGAAGGCGCCGAAGTTGGTGCGCTGCGCGAAACGATGGACAAGCTGCGCGACAAGCTGAAATCGGCCATCGTTGTGCTGGCTTCAACGGCGGGTGGTAAGGTGACACTGATTGCCGGCGTAACTGCCGATCTGACCGGCAAGGTCAAAGCGGGCGAACTCGTCAATATGGTAGCCCAGCAGGTCGGGGGTAAGGGTGGTGGCCGGCCGGACATGGCACAGGCCGGCGGCACCGAGCCTGCTAAATTGCCGCAGGCACTTTCTTCGGTGCAAGCGTGGGTTGAGCAGCGGCTTTAATCGTTCGATAGCGAAAAATGCAAACCACAACGAGACAACGAAAGTGCTTGAAGAGCAAGAGTTATTGATTTTTTTCATGGCCGACCAATTCGGCGTGTCATGAAAGACTCGTAACTTGCTGTTTTTACGTCGTGTTCGTTGAGTTTCTTGTGGTTAACTGCTTTTTTTGCGTTTATAACTTGCGAATCTTGTCCAGCAAGGCCGTCGTTGATTTCTGGTGAATAAACGGGATCGACACGGTTTTGCCTCCCCAGCCGGCAACTTCGGTGTTGCCGACGATTTTGTCGACCGGCCAGTCGCCGCCTTTGACCAGAACATCCGGTCGGCATTCGACAATTCGCTCGATCGGCGTATCTTCGTCAAACCAGGTGACCAGCGACACGCATTCAAGTGCGGCCATCACTGCCAGCCGGTCGGCCAGCGTATTTACCGGCCGGTCATTGCCCTTGCCAAGGCGCTTGACCGAGGTGTCCGAGTTTAGTGCGACGACCATGGCGGCGCCCAGCGCCCGTGCCTGCGCGAGCAGCGTGACGTGGCCGCGGTGCAGGATGTCAAAGCAACCGTTGGTAAATACCAGTGGGCGCGGCAATAGCGCGAGACGCCCGGCAAGTTCGCCGGGGGCGACAATTTTTGTTTCGAATTCAGGTGGCAGGTAGTTCATGCACGGTGCCTTCGCAGGCCTCTTTAGCGTTTTTAATGGTTTCTGACTTCGGCGGGTTGCTGTTTTCCGCCATTTGATTGCGTGACATCCAACTCGCGGGCTTTTGCCGGCGTGATGATCTCCAGCAAGTTGACAACCTTTTTGGCGCCTCGGGTATAGCTTGCCGCACGGATGGCCGCATCCGCTTCCGGTTGTGTGACCATGCCGAGTAAGAAGACAACACCCGCTTCAGTCACGACTTTGACGTGAATTGCATTGAATTTTCCAGAATCAACAAAGTTTCCTTTCACTTTGGAGGTGATGTAGGAGTCGTTGCTGCGCTCGGAAAATGAGGCGGCAGGGCCAACGACCAATTCGTTATAAACGCCTTGTACGTTGTTGATTGAGGCAACGATGGCTTCCGCTTCTGCCTTGGCTTCTTCGGCGGAGACTTCGCCAGTGATCAGCACCTTGTGGTTGAAACTGGTGAAATTGAGGTGTGACTTGTCGTCAAGCTTCTCGCTGACCTGGGCGCTGGCTTTCCACTCGATCGATTCGTCTTCAGTTTGCGTACCCACGGTACGCCGGTCAAAAGCCGCCATGGCGCCGGCGGTAACGCCTGCTGCAACAACGGTAACGCAGCCCTGCAGCGCGGGAAGAATGGTGGCGCCGATTAGCAGCGAGGCGATGATGTGTTTCTTCATTCGTCAGTTCCTAATAGCAAGCAATCGATACCATCACACAGGCAGTGGATGGTTAGTAGATGAACTTCCTGAATGCGCGCTGTCCGCTCTGATGGGACGCAAATATGGATATCGCTATCGCGTAATAGCTCGGCGATTTCACCACCGCCTTTGCCGGTCAGGGCGACAACGCGCAAGTCGTTGTCGTGCGCGGCATGAATGGCCTCGATGATGCTGGCCGAGTTGCCCGAGGTTGAGATGGCCAGCAGGATGTCGCCTGGATGACCAAGTGCGCGCACTTGTCTTTCGAAAACCACCTTGTAGCCATAATCGTTGGCCACGGCGGTCATGATCGAGCTGTCGGTCGTCAGCGCGATGGCCGCCAGTCCCTGGCGTTCCATTTCGAAGCGACCCACCAGTTCGGCGGCGAAATGCTGAGCGTCAGCGGCTGAGCCGCCGTTGCCGCAGGCGAGTATCTTGCCGTTGCCGAGCAGGCAGCCAACCATCGCGTTGGCGGCTTCGGAGATTGGAGCGGCAAGCATTTCGCTGGCGTCGAGTTTGGTCTGAGCACTGTCGGTGAAGTGCTGGCCGATGCGGGAAATCAAATCCATGATGTCTGCTTGTTGCCGTAAACGTGAAATGGGCGGCTAGTCTATCATCACAGAATCAGATAGACCTCAAACTCGACGCGTTTCCATGGGTCGAGGCTCTCGCGTAGCACCGAAACACGCGCTTCCAGCTTCTCGCCAGCGTCCAGTGCGCGTGCCACGGCACGGTTCTCGGCGCGGGGTACGTAACCGAGTTTGTGGCCAGTCCAGTCGACGCGTACGGCGTTGCGATCATGGCGGTTGTCTGGCTCGCGAGTGAGCGTCAGGCGATCACCTGGCTTGATTTTGTCCCGTAGTTCGGTCGCCGCATAATACTGACTACCGGCCAGCGGCGAACTCTGTACCAGAATCTTTATCGACTCGGCGCCGGCCTGTGTTGCAATCAGTAGACCGACGATGAACAGGCTAGTCCGCAGTAAACGCATCACGAATCCATTCGATGTGATCTTCAGTGCGGCCATCGAGCAAAATGCAATCGAAGCGGCAAGCGCACTCGGTTTTTACGTTCGCTGCCAGATAGTGCTGTGCGGCGAGAATGATGCGCCGTTGTTTGGAATTGGTGATGCTCTCTGCCGCGCCGCCAAAGGCGCTGTTTCGGCGCAGGCGTACTTCAACAAAGACAAGGGTTCTTCCGTTGCGGCAGATGAGGTCGATTTCGCCGCCGCGACAGCGGAAGTTGCGCGTCAGAACCTTGAGGCCTTGCTGTTCAAGAAAGCGTGCTGCCAGGCCTTCGGCGAGGTCGCCAATCGCCTTGCTGGATTCGACCGTGGTATCGTTAGCGCTCATTGAAGATCTGAAACCATGACATTAGACTCTCCCGCATTATATGTAGTCCCGACCCCACTCGGAAACCTCGGCGATATGACGCAACGTGCGATCGACGTATTGCGCCAGGTGCCTTGGGTTGCCGCTGAGGATACGCGCCATAGCGCGCCTTTGCTCAAGCAGTATGGCAGCAATGCCCGTCTGTTGGCCGCGCATGAACACAACGAAGAAGCCGCCGCGCAGCAAGTCATTAGTCGTTTGGCTGAAGGCGAATCGGTGGCGCTGGTTTCGGATGCCGGAACGCCGGCGGTTTCGGACCCGGGCGCGCGTCTGGTGGCACGCGTGCGCGCGGCCGGATTTCGTGTGGTGCCACTGCCCGGCGCCTGTGCTGCGGTGACTGCGCTATCGGCTTCGGGGCTTGCCGAAGCGCATTTTCTTTTTTACGGATTCTTGCCGGCGCGGGCCAAGCAGCGCGAAGAGGCGTTGCGTGAATTATCTGCTTTGCCGTATGCGCTGGTTTTCTACGAAGCGCCGCATCGCATCCTGGAAGCCGTCGTCTCGCTGGCCTTGGTCTTGGGGGCGCAGCGTACCGTGGTTCTGGCGCGGGAGTTGACCAAGATCTACGAAACGATCCACAGCTGCCCGCTCGGCGAGGCGCATGACTGGCTGTTGGCCGATGCCAATCGCCAGCGCGGCGAGTTCGTGCTGCTGGTTTCCGGTGCGCCGGAAGCGGAGGATGATGGCGAGGGTGAGCGGGTACTTAAGCTCCTGCTTGATGAAGGCTTGCCGGTCAAGCAGGCTGCCAAGCTCGCGCATTCGATCACCGGCGCGGCGAAAAACGCAATGTACGAGTTGGCGCTGAGTCTGAAGAAAAGCTGAGCAACCGATGCGAAAAATGAACGGGCCGCTTTTAATCTAAAATCTGCGTATCTCATTGTTGAGCACACCTTATGCAAATCACCATTACCCAACCTGACGACTGGCATCTGCACCTGCGCGATGGCGAGGCGCTGGCTGCCGTTTTACCGCATTCGGCGCGGCAGTTTGCGCGGGCCATCATCATGCCCAATCTGCGCCCGCCGGTAACGACCGTTTCGGTCGCTGCCGAATACCGTGCGCGTATTCTTGCCGCGTTGCCGGCGGGGCTAAGTTTTGAGCCCCTGATGACACTCTATCTGACCGATAACACCTCGGCTGATGAGATCCGGCGTGCGGCCGATAGTGGCTTTGTCAAAGCAGTGAAACTCTACCCGGCAGGCGCAACGACCAATTCGGATGCCGGTGTCACCGATCTGGCCAACTGCGATGCGGCGCTCGCGGAGATGGAGAAGCTCGGTTTGCCCCTGCTCGTGCATGGCGAAGTGACCGATCCTGCCGTCGATATATTTGATCGCGAGAACGTCTTCATTGATACGGTGTTGCGCCCACTGCTTCGGCGCCACGAAGGTTTGCGTGTGGTCTTCGAGCATATTACGACGCAAGATGCGGCGCAGTTCGTGGCTGCGGCAGGTGATAACGTTGCGGCGACAATCACCGCCCATCATTTGCTCTATAACCGCAACGCGATTTTCACGGGCGGCGTTCGCCCGCACTACTACTGTTTGCCTGTCCTGAAACGTGAAACGCATCGCGAGGCGCTGGTTCGTGCGGCGACATCCCATAGCAGCAAGTTCTTCCTCGGAACCGATTCGGCACCGCATGCGCGTGGTGCCAAAGAGGCGGCCTGTGGCTGTGCCGGTTGCTACACGGCGTATGCGGCGCTGGAGCTTTATGCCGAGGCTTTTGCCGCAGCTGGGGCGATCGACCGGCTGGAAGCCTTTGCCAGCTTCAACGGCCCCGATTTCTATCGGCTGCCGCGCAATGCCGGTACGCTGACGCTGGAGCAGGTGGCGTGGCATGTGCCGGAGCACTTTGCCTATGCTGGCGGCGATAAACTGGTCCCACTGCGTGCAGCTGAGCTTGTGCAATGGAAGCTCGTTGCTTGAGTTATCTTTGATCGTTTCGGGAGGTTTGTCATGCGCTTGTTCAAATTGCTGCCCTTGCTCCTGTTGCCGTTTCTTGCGGCGTGTGCTGACCAGCGGGCGACTTACGAGATCAAAGGCAGCGCGCACGCGCTGACCTTGATTCGGGTGACCGGCTTGCCGTGGCAAAAGACCGCGAAGTACGCCATCGTTTCTGCACGCATGCCCGACTGCATGCGTCGGCACCCGATGTCGGAAGCCGGGCTAAATGCCAAGGTCGAGGTCTATTCGCCGGGCAACGATGCCTGGATTCTCAAGCAGAATGCCTCGATGTATGTGGTCGAGACGCGAAGCTGCGAGGGTTTTGCCAAGCTGGACAAAGTTCCGGATAGCGGTATGGGGGCATTGGTGGGGACGTTTGAAATGAAAAAGGATGTGCTGGTTTTTGTCGCTGCGCCCAAGCCGCCGTCTTCGGTAGAAGCGCCCGTTGCCGACCCGGAGCCCGCTGCAAACTGATTTGGCCGGTAGCACAGCGTATAATTGCGCCGGGAAGTCGGTTAGGCAACCGCTGGGCAAAGGACGCAAGTCTTAGCCGAGAGGAAAGTCCGGGCTTCATAGAGCGAGATGCCGGTTAACGACCGGGCACCGTGAGGTGACGGAAAGTGCAACAGAGAATAGACCGCCTAAGACCGGGGAAACTCGGGACGGTAAGGGTGAAACGGCGAGGTAAGAGCTCACCGCGGACGTGGTAACACGGACGGCACGGCAAACCCCATCTGAAGCAAGGCCAAATAGGGAAGCGCATGGCGTGGCTCGCGTTGCTTCCGGGTAGGCTGCTTGA
>RRZU010390083.1_pt1 | contig 22533 bp, 16 predicted proteins | sample 2165561 | NCBI WGS metagenome assembly RRZU01 (sample SAMN10456909, study PRJNA506462) | wastewater metagenome | isolation source: wastewater sludge | place: USA: Moscow, Idaho | reverse complement strand
GATAGAAAGCAGTGAAGATTATAAAGATTATATGAATGCTGGTGAAACTGATTATGAAACTGACAGAGAATTGTGGCGTAAACTTTATAAATTGTTTATACTGAATAATTCAGACTTGGATTCTTTGTTGGAAGAAAAAAGCTTATATTGGAATGATGATAAGGAAGTTGTTGATACATTCGTGTTGAAGACAATTAAGCGTTTTGAAGCTGATAATAAAAATAAGCAGGAGTTGCTTCCTGAATATGATGATGAGGAAGATAAGGATTTCGCACGTAAATTGTTCCGCGCAACAATTCTTAATGCTGACCAATATCAACATTATTTGAGTGATGCTAGCCGTAACTGGGATTTTAGTAGACTTGCTTATATGGATATTGTAATCATGCAGATCGCTATTGCAGAGATGCTTACATTCCCAAATATCCCAGCAAGCGTTACAATAAACGAATTTGTAGATTTAGCCAAATTGTATAGTACATCACGTAGTGGTGGATACATAAATGGTATGTTGGATTCTATTGCCCATTTCTTTGTTGATAATGGCATGATGATGAAAACTTTGAAAAATAAAGAAAGTAAATAATATATTAACTAAAAGAATTTATTGATTATGAATACAATGCTATTGGCTGCTCAGGCAGCTGGACAGGGCGGCGGTATGGGCATGATTATCATGATGGTCGCTGTTCTTGTTATCTTCTGGTTGTTTATGGTTCGTCCTCAGCAGAAGAAACAAAAAGAAATACGTAAGTTCCAGAATTCTCTTCAAGAGGGCTCTAAAGTTATCACTGGTGGTGGTATCTATGGAACTGTTAAGCGTATCAATTTGGAGGATGAGTCTGTTGATGTAGAAATAGCAAAAGGTGTTGTTATTACAGTAAACAGAAGTTATGTATTTGCTAACGCATCAGCTCCGATGCATAATGCATAATATAGTAAAAATATATAAACTTGTCAGAAACTTCCTCTTTTCTTCAGTGAATAGGGAGTTTCTGATTTTTTTGTTTTTTCTCGGTCTGAGTGGAACTTTCTGGCTTCTTATGGCATTGAATGAAACTTACGAGGAAGAACTAGCTATACCTGTCAAGCTTGATGATGTACCAAACAATGTTGTTGTTACTCAATCTTGTGCAGACACCGTATATGTAACGGTTCGTGATAAAGGATTTACGCTCGTTACATATTTATATACCAATAGGATCACACCGATTTCTGTAGATTTTGATACATATGCTGATGAGGATACCGGTAAAGGTGAAGTGCCTTTTTCTGATTTGCAGAAAATGATATCACAGAGACTTTCTGGATCAACAAAGATAACTTCAATAAAGTCGCATTCATTGCCATTCTTCTTTAATTATGGGCAATCGAAGCGTGTACCAATTCGCCTTGCTGGTGATGTGAAACCAGGTAAGAGCTACTATATCTCGCGTATTAAATTCTGGCCTTCTAGCGTAACCATTTTCGCAAATAAAACGTTGCTGGATAGTATTAAGTATGTATATACAGACGTATTACATCTAAATAATGTTGAAGACACTGTGATGCGACGGGTTCCACTTCGTCCAATCAATGGTGTTAAGATGGTTCCTTCTATTGTGAAGATTGGATTTTACGTAGACATACTAACAGAGGAGAGTGTTGAGGTTCCAATTGTAGCCATTAATATGCCTGAAGGTAAAGTGTTGCGTACATTTCCTTCGAAAGTTAATGTGAAGTTTACCGTTGGCTCAAGTTTGTTTAGAAATGTCAAACCTGAACAGTTTATGGTAGTTGTTGATTATAATGATATCTTGGCTAATCCGTCAGATAAGTGTATTTTAAGATTACGGCGTCAATCGCGTGATGTTACGATGGCACGATTGGAGATGAAGCAAGTTGATTATCTTATAGAACAGCAATAGGTAGTTAATATATCGTGAAGGATAGTCGTAAAATAGCCATAACAGGTGGCATAGGTGTGGGAAAGAGTTATGTTTGTTCTCTTTTAAATGTTCGTGGCATACATGTATATGATTGTGATGCTGCGGCTAAAAGGCTTATTGCCCAAAGTGAAAGTCTTCAAGCAAAAATAAATGTTCTTTTAGGTAAGAACGTGTTTGTTGATGGTATTTTTAACAAGCAAGAATTAGCTCAATTTATATTGAAAAGCGATGCAAATAGAATTGCAGTAAATAATATCATTCATCCAGCTGTTGCAGAAGACTTCATGAACAGTGGTTATGATTGGTTGGAAAGTGCCATTCTCTTTGACAGTGGATTTGATAAGAGAATATCTTTTGACAAGATAATTTGTGTTACAGCTCCAAATGAAGTTCGCGTTTCAAGAATAATGCAGCGTGATCATATTTCACGTGAAATGGCTTTGGAATGGATAAACAAACAGTTGCCTAACGAAAAAGTATTGAGAATGTCTGATTTTGAAATAGTAAATGATGGCATCTCAAATATTGAGGAACAAATAGACAGAATATTATCAATAATTAAATAATTTATAACAATAAATCATTAAACAAAAATGGAAACAATTCTTTCAATCTCAGGAAAGCCAGGACTTTACAGACTGGTTTCTCGTGGTAAAATGAATCTTATAGTTGAAACTTTGGACGATAGTCATAAACGTATCCCTGCATTTGCTACTGACCGTGTAACAAGTCTTGGTGATATAGCAATGTATACTGATGCAGAAGATGTGCCATTGTGGAATGTGCTCGATAACTTGAGCAAGAAAGAAGCTGGTAATAAGTCATCTTTGAATTATAAGAAATCAAGTAGTAAAGAGCTTCGTGATTATTTCTCAGAAGTATTGCCTAACTTTGATCAAGATCGTGTTCACGACAGTGATATAAAGAAGCTTATTCAATGGTATAATATACTTGTTGAGGCTGGTATAACAAACTTTGAAGAGACAATGGCACCAACACAAGGTGACAATGTTGATGACCGCAAGGATGCATAATAAAAAGGATATAAAAATCCCCGGAATATATTAGTATTCCGGGAATTTTTGTTTATAATTTAATTATTGCTCTTAAGTACTTTCTTAAGAAATTTTGGTGTATATCCCTTATCACTTTTTACAATATCTTCAGGTGTTCCTGTCGCAAGAATAGTTCCGCCATTTCTGCCACCTTCTGGACCAACATCAATAATATAGTCTGCTAGTTTTATCACATCCATATTATGTTCAATAATAATAACAGTATTACCTCTGTCAGTGAGCTTCTGAAGTACATCCATTAGAATTCTGATATCCTCAAAATGAAGTCCTGTTGTTGGTTCATCCAGAATATATAATGTTTTACCCGTATCTTTCTTTGCTAGTTCCGTAGCTAGTTTTACACGTTGACTTTCTCCACCGGAAAGGGTAGTGGAGCTTTGTCCTAGTTTTATATAACCCAAGCCGACATCTTGCAGTGTTTTTATCTTGTTTAATATGCTAGGCACATTCTCAAAGAAATCAACAGCCTGATTAATCGTCATGTCGAGAACATCAGCAATAGACTTGCCTTTGAATCTTACTTCCAGAGTTTCCCTGTTATATCTTTTGCCATGACAAACTTCACAAGGTATCATGACGTCTGGAAGGAAATTCATTTCTATAGTCTTGTATCCATTTCCACTACAAGCTTCACATCTTCCTCCTTTTACATTAAATGAAAATCTGCCAGGTTTATAACCTCTTATCATTGCTTCTGGAAGGTTTACAAATAAACTTCTAATATCGCTGAACACACCTGTGTATGTTGCAGGGTTACTTCGAGGTGTTCTGCCGATAGGGCTTTGATCTACGTTTACAATCTTGTCTATATTATCTATGCCACTGATTTTATCATATGGCATTGGCTTTTTCAGAGATCTATAGAAATGATGAGACAAAATAGGTTGCAATGTCTCGTTAATAAGCGTTGATTTACCCGATCCTGAAACGCCCGAAACGACAATCAGTTTACCTAGAGGGAATTCTGCATCTACATCTTTAAGATTATTTCCCTTAGCCCCGTATATTTTAATACTTTTTCCGTTGCCTTTTCTTCTTTCTTCTGGAATTTCAATCTTTCTATCACCGTTGAGATAATCGGCTGTTATCGTATGTTTTTTCAACATTTCTTCAGGAGTTCCCTGAAATACGACTTCGCCACCTTTTCTTCCTGCTTCTGGTCCTATGTCAATAATCCAATCTGCTGCGCGCATCATATCTTCATCATGTTCAACAACAATGACTGTATTACCAAGATCACGGAGCTCTTTAAGCGATTTAATCAAGCGGTCGTTGTCACGTTGATGCAAACCAATACTAGGCTCATCAAGTATGTAAAGCACATTGATTAATTGGCTACCGATTTGAGTAGCAAGTCTTATTCTTTGACTTTCACCTCCTGAAAGAGTAGCGCTTTGTCTGTTGAGTGATAGATAGTCGAGTCCAACTTCTAAGAGAAAAGCCACACGAGTTTTAATCTCTTTTACAATTTCTGTTGCTATCTTTTTCTGTTGCGGTTCTAGATGCTCTTCAACATTATCAAGCCAGTCTTTAAGGTCATTGATATCCATATTCGCAACTTCCGTGATATTCTTATCCCAAATCTTATATGAAAGGGCTTCCTTATTTAATCTCTGTCCTTTACATTCATGGCATTCTGTTGTAGCAAGAAATTGGTCAGCCCATTTCTTGCCAGAAGTAGAATCGTCATTTTCTATTACTGTTTGAAGATATTTTATAATTCCGTCAAAGTTCACGAAATAGTCAGATGTCGTATGTACTAGACTCTTATCAATCTTCACATTTTCAAGACTACCGTAAAGAATTTCATCTACAGCTTCTTGTGGAATATCTTTAAACGGAGTTTTTATGTTGCAATCATATTTGTGCAATATAGCATCTATTTGCCAAAATATCATTTGGTTTTTGTATTTACCAAGTGGAATGATTGCACCGTCATGAATATTTATTTTAGTATCAGGGATAACCTTTTTAAGATCGATCTCGTTTACATATCCCAATCCCTTGCAGTGAGGGCATGCGCCTTCTGGTGAATTGAATGAGAATATATTTGGTGCTGGATCTTTGTATGATATACCAGATGTAGGACACATGAGTCTTTTAGAAAAGAATTTTACTTCATCAGTGTCTTTATCCAATATCATTATTAATCCATCGCCTTGTTTCATCGCAGTTTGAATACTCTTGGTAAGTCTTTCGTGTGATACGTCTTCCACCTTCATTTTGTCTATGACGACTTCGATGCTGTGGTTTTTGTATCTGTCTGTTTTCATACCGCGGACAATTTCCTTTATCTCACCATCTATTCTGATGTATAGGTATCCTTTTCTACGCATACTTTCAAACAGCTCACGATAGTGACCTTTTCGGTTTCTGACTAGTGGGGCAAGAATATAGATTCTTTTGTCAGAATAATTATCGGTAATCATTTCAATTACCTTTTCTTCTGTATACTTCACCATTTTTTCGCCAGTTACGTAACTGTACGCAGTTCCAGCACGAGCGTATAGAAGTCTTAGGTAATCGTAAATTTCAGTGGTAGTACCAACAGTGGAACGCGGATTTTTGTTCGTAGTTTTCTGTTCTATGCTGACAACAGGACTCAATCCTGTAATCTTGTCAACATCAGGTCTTTCCATGTTGCCAAGAAAATTACGAGCATAAGCCGAAAACGTCTCAATATATCTTCTCTGTCCTTCGGCGAATATCGTGTCGAAAGCAAGTGAGGACTTACCTGAACCCGAAAGACCGGTAATGACTGTTAATGAATTGCGTGGGATTTCTACGTCTACATTTTTAAGATTGTGGACTCTCGCTCCCCAAACATTTATCTTTTTATCTTCTCTTTCCATAAAGAGCCAATACTATTAATTTCTTATTATTAGTTATTTGATGTGCCCGATGATTCTGTATAGCCTCTAAGAAGGTTTACATCACGTTTAATGTTATATTTTTTTCCGTCAGCTCCAGTGGCTTTTACTAAAACAAAATAGACACCATCTTTTACATCTTTGCCATTATATTTTCCGTTCCAGCCATCATTTATATCATTCCATTCATACAGTTTCTGTCCCCATCGGTTAAAGATGTATGCATGAAAATCAACAATACTCTGATAGTTGTTTTTTGCTTTATATATATCGTTTATGCCATCACCATTAGGAGAAAAAGCATTAGGCATTTCAAGTTTACTTGTTGATAATGTTATAGTTAAAGGGTCAGAAGTCGTTTCAATTACATCATTTCCTTTCGTGAATTTTGCATAAAGGACGATATTGTGAGTACCAGATTTCGTGAATGTATATTTTGTATCCTGTTCGTACCTTACTAAGTATGGAATCGTATCATTTTCTGTCATGAATTTCCATTCGTAATACGTTGTCCAGCCATCTGTGTTTTCAGGCTGAGCGTAAAAATTAGCTGTTACGGGGGCAGAACCATCATAATTTCCGGTCGTTTCTTTACCTTCAGAATCTATTATCGTTACTGTTGGAGATACAATAGGAGAATTGTCCGCCAGTGACATATTGACGGTAATAATGCATAATAACAATACTATTGATATCTTAATTTTCATTCCCTATTATATATATTTGTGCAAAGTTACTAAAAAGATAACACATGAGATATGGTGTAATGACATATTTTTTGTATTTTTGCACTTGCAAGTTAAAATTTAAAGATTATGAGTCATTTTTACAGAAATATACTACTTATTGTCTTGTTGTTTTCAAGCAATAGTATCTGGGCTGCTAACAATGAAGTGGAAAGTCCTAAAATTAAGAATTCTATATCTGTAGGTGTAATGTTGCCTTTGCATAATGTAGATGGCGACGGCCGCAGAATGATTGAGTATTATCGTGGTATCCTTATGGCATGTGACCAATTGAAGTCGGAAGGACTACACATTGATATTCATTCTTGGAATGTGCCAATTGATGCAGACATCAAGAAAACTTTATTGGATAATTACGCTACAAAATGTGATTTGATTTTTGGCCCTCTTTATTCAAAACAAGTAAAGCCTCTTGCTGATTTTTGCAAAGCATATAATATTAAGCTTGTTATTCCATTCTCAATAACAGATAATGAGGTTACTACTAATCCGAATATTTTTCAAGTATATCAAGATAATTTAAGTTTTAATACTTCTGCAATTAATGCATATATTGAGCGCTTCAGTGACAGCCATCCCGTATTTATTGATTGTAATGATTCTACTAGTAGAAAGAGTAATTTCACATCAAACCTTCGTAAAGTGCTTGACGCTAAAGAAATAGCATATAATATTACCAATATTAAAACTTCTGATGAATCTTTTGCTAAGGCATTTAGTCGCAATAAGCATAATGTTGTGATCTTAAATTCTGATCATTATAAGGCACTTAGCGCAGCAATAGAAAAACTTGACAGAATGTCATCACTTTATCCAGGATTTGTAATTAGTATGTTTGGATATACAGAATGGCTGATATATGCTAATTATGATTTCAACAATTTCTGTAGATACGATACTTATATACCAACAGTATTTTATCATAACTCATATTCTACAGCAACGACTTCGTTAGAGAAAAGTTATAGAGGATGGTTTAATGAAGAAATGCAGCCTGCACAGCCTCGTTTTGCAATTACAGGTTATGACCATGCTCAATTTTTCATAAGAGGCATTGCTAAATTTGGAAAAAAGTTTGTTGGAAGTAAATCACAAAATCTTTATTCTTCACTACAAACACCATTATGCTTTGAAAAAGTGGGTAAAGGAGGATATGTGAATACGAGTTTTATGTTAATACATTATTTGTATAATCATAGTATTGAAAGTCTTGCCTATTAATAAACAGAGAGTAATCTCCATGTGTTATTGACTAAATATGAAAATTAAAGAAAAAATACTGTCAGGTGTGTTCCTAATCCTATTTGGAGTATTGCCTTCACATGCTCAGATTGGAGAGCACCGAGATGAATTTTCCATTGGTGTAAGCGGAGGATATGTTATGAGTAACGTAGCTTTCGTTCCTAAAGTTAATCAAGGATATCATGGTGGACTTACCGGCGGTATATCTTTGCGATATAAAAGTGAGAAATATTTCAGCACAATTTGCTCTATTATGGGTGAGATAAACTATTCGCAGATTGGATGGAAAGAAGATATAACTGATAGTAATAACCAGCCAGTTATTAATGGTAAAACAGGATTGGCAGAAAAATATAGTAGAACATTAAACTATATCCAAGTTCCAATTCTTGCACATTTAGCATGGGGAAAGGAATATAAAGGCATGCAATTCTTTGTAAATCTAGGCCCCCAATTTGGTTATCTGATTAGTGAGAGCACTGATATGAATTTTGAATTAAGTAGCCGTAACACTACAGCACGAGTGAATCCTATCATAGCGCAAGACACAATGAAGGTCGCAAATAAGTTTGATTATGGAATCGCTGTAGGTGGTGGACTAGAGTATAGTCATCCTAAAATTGGGCATATTGCTTTTGAAGCTCGATATTATTATGGATTAGCTAATATATATGGTTCATCAAAGCGTGATTATTTCTCAAAATCAAATATTGGAAATATAGTTCTTAAGGCTACTTATTTTTTTGATATTTCTAAAACAAAGAAAACTAAAATAGTAAAATCTAAATAATTACATTATGTTTGAAAATCAACCAAAAGGGCTCTATGCCCTTGCCTTGGCAAATACCGGAGAACGATTCGGATATTATACCATGCTTGCTATCTTTGTTCTTTTCTTGCAATCCAACTTTGGATGGGGAGAAGGACTTGCCGGAACAGTTTATTCAACTTTCCTTATGTTAGTTTATTTCCTCCCTATAGTTGGTGGAGCAATGGCAGACAAGATAGGATATGGTAAGTGTGTGACATTTGGAATCTTAGTAATGTTCCTTGGTTATTTCTTGTTAGCCATACCTGCAGGTGCAGGAACTTTAGGTATAGTTTTGATGGCTGGTGCGTTACTTATGATATGTGTAGGAACGAGTTTGTTCAAGGGAAATCTTCAGGTAATGGTTGGTAACCTTTATGATGATTCTAGATATTCTGGTCAGCGTGATTCAGGTTTCTCTATATTCTATATGGCAATAAATATTGGTGCATTGTTTGCACCTACAGCTGCTTTGAAAATTATAGATTGGGCAAAAACATCTCTTGGTGCAACAGAGCAGACTGCTTATCATTATGCTTTTGGAGTTGCTTGTGTTTCTTTAATTATCTCTATCGCTATTTATTATGGCTTCCGTTGGACATTTGCTAATGTTGACAATAGTGTATCAAAAGAAGATGTTGTTGCTGAAGAAAAAATAATTGAGACCGAAGAGGATGCTGCTGATACTAGATCGCGTCTTGTAGCATTGTTCTTAGTCTTTGCTGTCGTAATTTTCTTCTGGATGGCTTTCCATCAGAATGGCCTTACTTTGACATACTTTGCCCGTGACTTTGTTAAAAAGAGCAGTACAGGTGTTGAAGGCATGATGTTCAATGTGACCAATCTTGTTGCAGTAATCTTTATTATCTATTCTTTGTTCTCTTTGTTTCAAAGTAAAAAAATGGGTGGTAAATTAATATCTGCATTGGTTATATTAGCTTCTGCTGGTTATCTTTACTACGATTATACACAATTACCTATCAGTGGTGTTGAAATTTCTGCACCTATCTTCCAGCAGTTCAATCCTAGCTTTGTGGTTGCATTGACTCCTATTAGTATGGCTTTGTTTGGCTGGCTAGCTTCAAAGGGTAAAGAGCCATCTGCTCCACGTAAGATTGGTTATGGTATGCTAGTTGCTGGTATAGCATATGTTGTTATGATAATGGCATCAATAGGTTTGAGTTATAATCTTACAGATGCACAGCGCGTTTCTCCAAATTGGTTGGTAAGCACTTATTTAATACTAACATTTGCAGAGTTGTTGCTTTCTCCAATGGGTATATCTTTTGTAAGTAAGGTTGCTCCTGATAAATATAAGGGTCTAATGATGGGATGTTGGTTTGGTGCTACAGCCATAGGTAACTTCCTTGTTCAGATACCAGCATATCTTTGGAAAGCTGTTCCATTGGCATATGTTTGGGCTGTTCTTGTAGCTTTATGTTTGGCTTCATTCATTTTCATCTTTGCAGTAATGAAGAAGTTGGAAAAGGTTTGTTAATAAGATATTCTTTAATATTATATATAGTCCCAATGATACAAAATGTCATTGGGATTTTTTATTTCTTAATCTTGCAAGCAACAATTGTTGCGAATACAGCGAATATCGTGAAAATGATTATTCCTGGCGTGTAGTTTATTCTTCCATTATAACTTGTAACAATATTGCCAACAGTCATTGGTACAAGCATTAATCCTAAGTTCTGTATATAATAAATAATGCTATATGCAGTACCAAGTTGTTTCAATGGTACAAGTTTTGGTACTGTAGGCCAAAGAACGCTAGGAACTAACGAAAATGCTATTCCCATCATCACCATTATCATTATAGGCATCCACGCTGTGCCTGTTCCTATTGGCGACAAAAGAAGTAATAATGACACTACAACAATAAGACATCCAGTAACAAGAAGTCTTCTTGCATATCCATATTTGTCATTTATGTAACCAAATAAAGGCGTTAAAATAATTGTACCATAAGGAAGAATTGATGTGATCCATCCAGCTGCAATTATATTCATATTGTATTTTTCAACAATAATATCTGTCGCGAATTTTAAAAATGGTCTAATGCTACTATAAAAACTTACGCAGAGTAGGGCAATGAACCAGAAATTAATATTCTTCAATAATGTTATTATTGATTTTATATTATAAGGTTCTTTATCTTCTTCAGTATTGTTATCCTTTTCTTTAATTATTCCGTCGAAGTTCACATTATATATAAAAAATAATATGAAACCCAATAATAGAAGGATTGTACCAACTAACAATGAAGCTTGAATGCCTCCAAAATTCAAGGCTATAATAGGGCTGAAACTTATAGCACTGGCGGTTCCTAATCTAGCAAGAGCTACTTGTATTCCCATTGCTGAGGCTAGTTCATGTCCTGTAAACCATTTTGTGATAACTTTAGATACCGTTATTCCAGTGATATCGCATCCGACACCGAAAAGTCCGAATCCCAAAGCTGCTATAAGCACTTGTAATTTAATATGTTGGGGAATGAGTCCAAATAAAGTTAGTGGCAGATCAGTATAGTTTAGTGCAGATATGTATTTAATGGCAATATAGTTTATCAAGGCACCGCAAAGCATCATTCCTGTGGCTAGAATACCAGTAAAGCGTATTCCCATTTTATCGAGTATGATGCCACCAAAGAATAACATGAACAGAAATATGTTGAATATGCTATAGCTTCCTGCATAAAATCCATATTCAGCTGTTGTCCAATTCATTCCTCCTTTGTCTAAGGGGGATTTAAGGTTTGTAGTAAGTGGGGAAACAATATCCCAAAATACATATCCCATCATCATAATAATCGCTACGATTAAGAGAACTGTCCATCTGGTGGTCTTATTGTTTCCCCACATAATATAATGTATAATCTATTTCTTAATATTGGCTTTTTGCAATCCGTAGTTCTTCTTCTTGTCTAATATCATAAGAATAGTAGCTACAACAACTGCGGCTGCACCGAACCCTGCAAAAATACTCATTGACGTTGTGTATGAAGGATCATAATCGTTGACTTTTCCTATCAAAACAGGTACAAGAGCAAGTCCTATATTCTGAATATAGAATATTATTGCATATGCACTTCCTAGAAGCTTCATAGGAATGATCTTTGGTACGCTTGGCCACATTGCTGAAGGAACAAGTGAAAAGGCAACACCCAAGATAATCATAATGATCACAGCAAACCATCCATAAGGAAGAACGTGTAGAGCAAAGATTATATGAATAATGGTGAGCATTATGCTTCCTATAAGCATTAAAGTAGCACCTTTACCAACTTTGTCATATATTGTTCCGAAAAGAGGTGTTAGGAATATTGTTCCGAATGGAATAAGTCCTGGCAAAATACCAGCAAAACCCTCACTGACTCCATAGTTAGCAACCATTAGTTTTGTTGCAAATTTAAGGAAAGGAAATACTCCGCTGTAGAATAACATGCAAAGCAATGTTATGCACCAGAAACCTGGATTAGAGAATATTAAGCCTAAATCCTTGACACGGAATTGCTCATCTTCATCTGGTTCATCTGGAGTATTCTTATTTTCAATTCCTGCTGCTTCAACTGATTTACTCAGCTTCTTATCCATTACGTTATAAACGAAGAAAGATAATGCACCAATAATCAATAATACTGCACCAAGAAGTACAGGTGCACTTACCTTGTCATGAAATGCTTTAGCTACTGGTAATGAAATCATCATTGCTGCGGCTGTACCTAAACGTGACAATGCAACCTGAATACCCATTGCTAGTGCCAGTTCATGACCGTTAAACCATTTTGTGATAATCTTGGATACTGTAATTCCGCATATTTCGCATCCCATACCAAAGATGGAAAATCCTAATGAAGCTACAGCCGCTGACATTGGAATATCAAAGTCGATTGCACTTATTGTGAAATGCTGATTACCGAAATCTGTAGATACACCAATATATTTGATGATAACACCAATTACCATGAAGCTGCATGACATCAAACCTGTAAAGCGAACTCCCATTTTGTCCAAAATGATACCACCAAAGAAGAGCATCAATAGGAATACGTTTATATAACTGTATGAGCCTGCAAAGAAGCCGTAGTCGGAAGAAGACCATCCAAGTCCACCTTCTGCTGTAGTTTTCGTGAGCAAAACTTCCAATGGTGACATCACATCTGTAATGAAATATCCCATCATCATTGTAAATGATACTATCAGAAGTGCTCCCCAGCGTGCACTTGGTGAATCACTAAGTATTTGTCTTATTTTCTCTGCCATAATATTATTTGATTTTTATTTTTTCAGCCATTTATCTAACCAGTTGAAGAATGTTCTTTGCCACAGAATACCATTTTGTGGTTTCAACACCCAATGATTTTCGTCAGGGAATAAAAGTAATTCTGCTGGAATACCACGCATTCTTGCTGCGTTGAAAGCTCCCATACCTTGATTAGCATTTATACGATAATCCTTTTCTCCATGTATAACAAGGATAGGTGTATCCCATTTGTCAACAAACTTATGAGGACTATTATTATATGTCTTAACGGCGTTAGCACTAGCGTTCTTATTCCAGAAAGCATCTTCATACTCCCAGTTGCTAAACCAAGCCTCTTCTGTATCAGTGTACATACTTTCAAGATTGAAAGCTCCGTCGTGAGCAATGAAAGCTTTGAAACGCTTATTGTGATGGCTTGCAAGATAATAAACAGAGAAACCTCCGAAACTTGCTCCTACACATCCAAGTCTATCTTTGTCAACAAATGGTAATTCTGCTGCGTCATCAATTGCGCTTAGATAATCATTCATGCATTGACCAGTCCAATCTCCACTAACTTCTTCGTTCCATTTGCTTCCAAATCCAGGTAATCCTCTGCGGTTTGGTGCAACAACAATATAGCCATTAGCTGCCATAATCTGAAGATTCCAACGATAACTCCAGAATTGACTTACTGGACTTTGTGGTCCACCTTCACAGAACAATAGAGTAGGGTATTTCTTGTTTGCATCAAAGTGTGGTGGCAGTACAAGCCATACTAGCATTTCTTTTCCATCTGTTGTCTTAACCCAACGCTGTTGAGTTTTTCCTAATGCAAGTTGATCGTAGATGTGTTTATTTTCAAAAGTTACTTGTTCTACTTTTGCTTTCTTCTCCTTGCCTGGTTTTACTATATATAGTTCATCACCATATTGATGTGAATGACGGCTTGCAAGAAGGTAATTGCTGTTGTTAGCTAGTTGTACGCTTCCGTAGTCATACCAACCATCTGTTATTTGCATTACTTTTCCTTCGAGATTTGTTTGGTATAGCATTTCTGTTGCATGCCAAACTCCCATGAAATATATAGTCTTTGAGTCCTTACTCCAGCAATAATCGTCAACATTTGAATCGAAACTTTCTGTTACGTATTTCTTTTTGCCTGTTGCAATTTCCATAACACAAAGTTTGTTGCGGTCACTCTCATAACCATCACGCTCCATGCTTTGCCATGCAATATATTTACCATCGGCAGAAAATTTAGGATTTACATCATAACCAACATGCATGTCACCTTTCTGATGATTGACTTCTTGGTCTCTCATACTCTTAGTGGCATCAATCATTGGTTCTTTGTAGCCTTCTGGTTTGCATAAGTTTACAGTTTTTCCTGTAGAAAGGTTGTAAAGATAGATGTCTGTGTCGGTTGATATTGCATATTCTACACCTTCCTTCTTTCTGCTTGTGTAGGCAATACTCTTAGAATCCATGCTCCATGAAATCTGCTCAATACCTCCGAATGGAGCTACTGGTGATTCGTATGGTTGACCTTCCATAATATCTTTGGCATTGCCAATTCCTTCTGCTGTTACTTCTGCAACAAAAGGATGTGCAATAGTCTCTACATAATGATCCCAATGGCGGTAGTTCATGTCTGTGATAAGACGTCCGCTAGCCTTAGGTAGATCCTCTGGATTCTTTTTAATAGAACCATAATATGGGATACTCTTTATAAATACAACTTTCTTTCCGTCAGGAGAGAACTTAAAACCCTCAACACTTCCGTCAGTATTAGAAAGTTGCTTACGGTCACTTCCGTCTGCATTCATACTCCATATTTCACCACTTCTGATAAATGCGATTTTCTTTCCGCATTCAATCCATGTAGCGTCACTTTCGCTCTTTTCGTCTTTAGTAAGTTGACGTTTATTCTTACCGTCAGCATTTTGCACGAAAAGCATCGTATGGCTCTTGTTTTCCTTAACACTGTAGTATGATACTTGATAAACAATCTGTTTACCATCTGGTGATGCCTCAGAAGAACCTATTCTTCCCATAGCCCAAAGTGCTTCAGGTGTCATTAGGTCTGATTCCAGTTTAATGTTGTTCGGTCCAATCATCGTTTGGGCATCAATTTTAGGCGATACAGCCAGCATTGCGGCTGTCATTGCTAAAGCAATAGTTTTATTCATTGATGTAATTAAAAGTAAAAAACCACAGATTTCAGCATAAAGCACAGATTTTAATTTTTCAAATATATATGATATATATTAAAATCTGTGCAGTCTTTTGAATCTGTGGTTATCTTTATATATTAAAGTCCTTTTTTCTTTTTGTTCAAGTCATCCTGTTTCTTATGCAGGTCTTCTTGTTGTTTCTTCTGCATTTCCTGAATAGCCTGAAGACGAGCAGCAAGTCCGCTTGTTTTCTTGTTAGGATTATTTTGATTAGCATTATAACGCTTTTCAAGAATTTCAAGAAGTTTTGCATCGTTCGTTGTCTTGCGCAAAGCCCACATAATAGCGGCACTGAAGAACAAACTTATGAAATAGTAGAAGTTCAAACCTGCACTGTAATCATTGAACATGAAGAAGAACATCAATGGCATGAGATACATCATCCATTGCATCATCTTCATTTGATCTGCTTGCTGACCTACCATTTGGTCTCTTTGCTGACGCATTGTCATAAGAGTGTATAGTACATTTGCAACGCAGAATAGGATACATGTTAAACTCAAGTGATCACCGATAAGCCAAACGTTCTTGTTCCATTCGAATATAGGGTCAAATGTGCTTAAATCCTTTATCCATAAGAAACTCTCTCCACGTAGCTGTATAGCATTTGGCACAAAGTTGAACATCGCAATCCAAATCGGCATTTGTATCAGCATCGGTAAGCAACCGGACAACGGACTGACACCATACTTGGAGTATTCTGCCATCATGGCTTGTTGCTTTTGCATCTGATCTTCAGGTTTGCTGAATTGTGCTGTTGCTGCATCTAATTTCGGCTTCAGAACTCTCATCTTCGCAGAACTCATATAACTCTTCTTTACCATAGGGTAAGTAATGAGCTTCAAAAGTAATGTGATAAGAATCAAAATGATACCCATATTGATGTTCATACCAGTAAGGAAGTCGAACACATAAAGAGTAAACCATCTGTTGATTATTCTGAATAGAGGCCATCCTAGATATACAAGTCTTTCCAACTGTAGGTCTTTACCGAATTTACTTTCGTTTTGTATCTTCTGGAGAAGACGGAAGTCGTTTGGACCATAATAGAAATCAAATTTAGAAGGAGTCTTTCCGCTAGGATCAAAGAATGTCTTCATCTTAGCCTCATACTGCTTCAAATATCCAGAACCTTTCTCTTGAGGAATAGATGTCATAAGGGCATTTTCCTGGAAATCATTCTTAGCAATCATTACAGCGCTAAAGAATTGATTTTTAAAAGCTACCCAATCAATTTTTTCCTCAATACTTTTGTCAATGTTCTCTTTGCTTTCATTAAGATAGTCTGTTCCACCTTCAGTCTTGTGATATGTTAGTGTAGCATATCTGTTTTCAAAAGAGAAACCTCTTTCTTGCTGTCTTGCCTTGTCTTTCCAATTAACATCCATGTTCTGGGTGTTAGGAGCGAAGAGACCAGCCATACCTTGTGCACTCATTTCCATGTGCAGCATGTAGTCTTTTCCAAGAACATATTTAAGAGATATAGTCTTTCCTTGTCCTGCTTGTGCAGTAAATGTAACTGTAGAGTCTGTAACACCAGATGTCTGGAAATACAAATCACCAGTATTAATATTTACTTCTTTGGCAGTTAAAGTGTAGTTCAAACTCTGTTCTGAGCTATCAAAAAGAGTAACATCCTTCTTATCGTTAGAACCGTCCTTCTTTTTAATATCATGACCTACATAATTCTTGATAACTGCTTTCTCTACTACAGCACCTTTTGTATTAAAAGTAATTTCAATCTTGTTGTTTTTCAACACAACATTTTGTGCATTACCTTGAAGGGCTTCGTGGAATAGAGCAGTGGTATCTTCCAATACCTTCTTCTTTACCTCATTCTGTTTTTGAGCCTGAGCCAGCTTAGCTGTCTTTTCTGACTCTACTTTATGTGCCTGAGCAATGGAATCCTGTACGAAAGCTTTTCTTTGTTCTTCTTTGGAAGGTTGGTTATACCAACTGAATCCAATAAGGACTGCTGCAATACACAGAAAACCAATAATGTTGTTTTTATCCATTTATTATTTCTTATTAGCAATTGCTGTTTTTACAAAATCAACAAAAAGTGGATGTGGTTTCAATACCGTAGACTGATATTCTGGATGATACTGTGTTCCAATATACCATTTTAATCCAGGTATTTCAACTATTTCAACCAAATCACTTTCAGGGTTACGTCCAACACACATCATACCATTCTTTTCGTATTCTGTCTGATATTCGTTATTAAACTCATAACGATGACGGTGACGTTCTTGAATATTCTCCTTTTTATAGATGTCAAATACTCGACTTCCTTGTTTTAGAATACATTCGTAAGCACCAAGTCGCATGGTTCCACCCATATTTGATATATTCTTTTGCTCTTCCATAATGTCAATAACATTATGTGGAGTCTTTTCGTCCATTTCTCTACTATTTGCATCAGGATAACCAAGTACGTTGCGTGCAAATTCAATAACCATCATTTGCATTCCTAAGCAAACTCCGAATGTAGGAATGTCATTGCAACGTGTATAATGTGCAGCAATAATCTTACCTTCAATACCGCGCTGACCGAATCCTGGACAAATCATAATACCGTCTTGTCCCTTCAATGCTTCACCAACATTCTCTTCTGTTAGATTTTCAGAATTTATGAATGAAATGTTCACTTTATAGTTATTGTATGTTCCTGCATGTGAAAGACTTTCGCGAATACTCTTATAGGCATCCTGAAGATCATATTTACCAACAAGACCAATATTTACTGTATCTTTAGCATTCTTGCGACGCTCAATAAATTCCTTCCATGGACCCAATGATGGTGTTTCTCCAATAGGTTCACCTGTTTTGCGAAGAATAGCAGTGTCAAGTCCTTGGTCCTGCATGTTTACAGGAACTTCATATATTGAAGGGAGATCTTCGCTTTGAACTACGCAATCAAAATCTACATTACAGAATGCGGCAACTTTTTTGCGTATATTTTCATCAAGATGCTTTTCTGTACGCAACACCAATATATCTGGTTGGATACCGATGCTCTGAAGCTCTTTTACACTATGTTGTGTTGGCTTAGTTTTTAATTCTCCTGCAGCTTTTAAATAAGGTACATAAGTAAGGTGTACGTTTATAGCTCTTTTGCCTAGTTCCCATTTCATCTGGCGAATAGCTTCCATAAAAGGAGCACTTTCAATATCACCTATGGTTCCGCCAATTTCAGTAATAACGTAGTCATAGTGGTATTTCTGTCCTAGCAATTTGATATTGCGCTTAATTTCGTCAGTAATGTGAGGTACAACCTGAATAGTTTTTCCTAAATAATCTCCACGGCGCTCTTTGTCGATAACAGCCTTGTAGATACGACCAGTAGTCATACTGTTTGCCTTAGTGGTATGAATACCAGTAAAGCGCTCGTAATGTCCCAAGTCTAGGTCTGTTTCCATTCCGTCTACTGTGACATAGCACTCTCCGTGCTCATAAGGGTTTAGTGTTCCCGGGTCAATGTTAATGTAAGGATCAAATTTCTGAATTGTAATGTTGTAGCCTCTGGCTTGCAGAAGCTTACCGATAGATGCACTAATGATTCCCTTTCCTAAAGAGGAAACCACACCTCCGGTTACGAAGATATACTTTGTTTCAGCCACGATAATGTAATTTTATAAAATTCAAAATGCAAATTTACGATAAAATTCCGATATCAGCAAGCGTTTTATTAGAAAGAATATGAAAATCCAATACTGGCATATTCCTTGTATTGCCAATATCCATATTTACCATCGCGATTCGTTCCGTCATCAAAGCGTGGATATATGAATATATTACTGCTGATATATTTGTTAAACTGGAATGTAATGGTGTTTTCCCATTCAATTTCAGCACGTTTGTATGTTGTGTATCCGTATAGACGAGTCTTCCATTTAATCATATCGCTGAAAGCCCAAGATAAATCCAATGTGCATTCAGAACCAATATCATTCAACGTGTGGTGGCCATCCTTTAAACCATATCTTGTACTCAATGCTAGTCGGCTTACGTATTTAAAGTTGTAAGCTGCTGGAGCAAGATGAATCGTTCCTGAAAGTTTATGGTTGAACCAGTCTACGTTGTAATCCATACCTAGAGATAGGTTGAGGTTTAATGGACTAGCAAAGTCGCTATATGTAAATGTGTCATTATTTTTATAGCCACGCATGAACTGGGTGAATGCGATAAACTGAACTGTATAATACCATTTTTTAGTAGCTTGTATTCCAAACTTTCCTGTATATCTCAGAAGGTCTTCTGTTGTCTTCAATGTGTGAAGGCTATCACTTTGGGATGTTTGCAAACCTAATTTCATTTCAAGTTTATTATCCCATTTCAGTTTTTGCTTATTGTTATAATTAGCTTGCAAAGTTACAGCGCCGACCATACTGTAATTGCTTTCTCCACCTTTGTACCAGTTATCTGAAACATAGTTTTGAAGGAATTGCAGATAGTAATCGCCATTGTATGACCAAAAGTTTGGCTTGTATATGCTAATACCAAAATCTTCTATTTCTGGTTCTACAGCTTTAGGAGCAACATGCTTTGTAAGTTCTTGTTCATCAGGTGTTATCCGGTGACTTACTTCAAGTGTTGGTCCAATGATGTCAAGGTGACTTTCTGTTGTGCGAATCAAGTCAGGCCTTTTTAAGTATATTGACATCATAACGTTGTCAATAGCTTTATTGCTGAGGTCATTGTTATAACTTCCGATTGTCAGTGTTCTATGCGATATTCCTTTGTAAAAGGTTGGTGGCAAGAACAGTGGTGCATAACTTGCTTTCGGAAAGAAAGATATATATAGAGAGTCGTTGCCATATTGTGATAATGAATAATCAAAATCACTTTCAGCTGCTTCCAAACTGTCTATATACTTGTTAGTGAAAGCTGAATATTGTGTGCTCTGGTTTATAGGCTTTATGTTTTGCGCCACAGATATATTTGTGACGCATAGTGTCAAAACCAATGTAAATATTTTCCTGTATATTTTCATATCGCTTGCAAAGGTAAAAATAAAATGTTACTTTTGCAATATAAATATATGAAAAGAAATTTAATTATAATACTGTTATTTGTACCACTTATTTTGGGTGCAAATAATAAATTTGTCGACGAAAATAGGTTGAAGTCTGACATTATGAAATCATTGTCTGATTTTAGTAGATATATACTTGCAGATTTTGATGAAAATAATGGTGTGTTTAAAGGTGAAAACACCATGGCCAGCGATGAAAAAGGGGTGCGTACTAATGCTGATTTGTCAATGATATCAGCATTCTTGTGCAGATATGGTAAGGATGTATCTCCGAAATTGAAAAATATGGCACGTCGTTCTTTGGATTATGCTTTATCAACTCATAAGGCGATTAGATTGAAAACTTGTCGTGATGGCAAATACTGGGGATCTGTATCTAAATCTGATTATCAATGGGAAAGTTCTCTTTGGGCAATGTCTGTTGCTTATTCGGCATATTTTCAATGGAGTTCGCTTTCCAAACAAGAAAAAGGAAATGTCTACAAACTATTGAAAGCTGAATGTAATTATGAATTAGAACGTAATATTCCAACAGGGTATATTGGTGATACTAAGGCAGAAGAAAACGGTTGGGAAGTTGATGTTCTTGCTGCAACTTTGGGATTATTTCCTGATGATGAGCTTGCGCCGAAGTGGTTTGAGCGCATGCGTGAGTTTGCAATAAATAGTTATTCCCATTCTTCTGATTCGTTTAACAACACAATTATTGATCCTTATTATAACAAAACTAGAGTAAAAGATTTATATCGTGGTCAAAATCTTTATCATGATTATACTTTGCAGAATCATGGTTTCTTCCATACTAGTTATCAAAATGTGGTTATTCAGGAATTGGGTGAGGCCGCATTGGCTTTAAGGTTGTTTCAAGGTAAAAGACAGAAGTGGCATACTAATGCTTTGTTGCATAATTGCCAGAATGTAAATGATGAAGTATTGAATTGGTTTAGCCTTCGCGATGGAGAACAGGCTATGCCAAATGGCAATGACTGGAGTATGTTTCTTTATGATCAGATAACGTCATATTCAACCATGGCTTGCATGTTGCCCAAAAAGAATATTAATGCTTTGGCTCTTGAAACAAAAGCATTGAAACAGATTTTGCGTCGACAAAATACAACCTCTGATGGTTCGTATCTTCTTCGTGCAGACGTAGGAGCTAGACGTATGGGAGTAGAGGCGCATAGGTTGATGATGAGTTGGCTTATGCATTATTGTTTTCCTGTTGGTAGCGTTGATATGAGTGAGAGCGAGTGGTGGGCTACTTTTGGTAAGCCAAAAAGCAAGTTCTTCCCAAATCAGAATATTGTTTGTTCTTATGCAAATTCTTCTTTTTCTTGTTTTAGTTGGAGTGTAGGAAAGCAGAGTTATACAGGATATTTTGCTCCTTTTGATAGTGCTCATAATAATATCGTTGTTCCATTTACTGCTCATAATACTGGTAATTTTATCGGTTGGCTAACCGTCAGTAACAGTAAGACAAATGCTGTTCCTGTTTGTGATGGAAAGGTGAATATTCCTGCTTGTGGAAAAGGGTGGAGTTACAGAGGTGAGCTGTTGACAAATGATAGTAGCCTACTTCATAAGTTTAATATAATATCTTTGCCGGATGATCAGATTATTTTTTCTGATAGTATAATAGCTTTGCGCGATGTTGAAGTTACGGGTAATTTTTCTGGGCTGCTAGCAATTAGTATGGATCCTTTTACCGCTACATCACGCAAATTCTCAACAGAAAGTAATAGTTTTATTACTGATGGTACAGGACTGCATATTATGAATACAGGGTGGGTTAATATTGATGATTGTATAAGTGTTGTAACCCCAGATCATTCTACAATGGCATTTGGAGATATTACTAACAACAATTCTGTGTTGACAGCCAAATTATATCCGTTATACAATGACGTCAAGCGAAAATTTAATAAAGGAGATCTTGTTGATAACAGTCGTGTGATATATATATGCAATATAACGGCTGAACGAACACGTAAGTTATACGGAAGACCAAATTAAGTTAGTTCAGTCTAAATTTAATGATCTATATTTTATTGAATAAAGATGCTCTTGAATAATATTTGTATATATTAATGTATGCGTGTGCGCGCAGTAGCAAGTTTTCAAAATCTGATGAAAGTACCATTATTATCAAAACTTTATGAAATAATAAACTAATCATAAATGCACTTTGATATTATAAAGCCTGGATTTCTCTCCGTGTTGATTTGAATTTTATATGTTTAGGACTCTTTCCCTGCGTTTATTCGTGTTTTTAGCTACGTAAGCTTCGGATTCTTTCGCAAAGCCCATAAATAGGGGAGTTGACGACACGTAGCTAAG
>RRZU011602755.1_pt1 | contig 22536 bp, 23 predicted proteins | sample 2165561 | NCBI WGS metagenome assembly RRZU01 (sample SAMN10456909, study PRJNA506462) | wastewater metagenome | isolation source: wastewater sludge | place: USA: Moscow, Idaho | reverse complement strand
TTTGGCTAAAGATGGAGACTTTTTAGCCCCTCTCTTTAGAAAAAGATTAAATATTCTTAGTTGCAAAACTTAGAATATTTTATGCAGAGCGAGGGGTTGGGGTGAGTTTGAGTTTTTGACTTTCCTTAACTTAATGACATTGGGGCAAAGCCCCGTAATTTCCCATCCAAGCGTCCAAGCCGACGGCGTGGACGCTTGGATGTATCTGAGTTGTTACACAAATTTATGTAAAGGGTGATGAGTTTGAGAGAGTTTGATGTAAATTTGGTAACTAATGCAGTGTCCAAATTGTGTATGGATGCTAACTACAATATCCCAAAGGATGTTTTAGATAGCTTAAAGTCTTCTTTATCAAAAGAAGAAAGTCCAGTGGCAAAAGATATTCTAAATCAAATTATTGAAAATGATATTTTGGCTAGCGATGAAAAAGTACCAATGTGCCAAGATACTGGTCTTATGGTGGTTTTTTTAGAAATCGGAAGAGATGTTCATCTAAATGGAGATATTTATGAAGCAATTCAGCAAGGGGTAAGAGAAGGATATAATAAGGGATATCTTAGAAAATCTATGGTTAATAACCCTTTTGATAGGGTAAATACAGGAGACAATACTCCATGTATTATTCATACAAAACTCGTAGAAGGTGACAAAGTAAAACTTATTTTAGCCCCAAAAGGTGGAGGAAGCGAAAATATGTCAACTGTAGTTATGATGAAGCCCTCAGATGGTCTAAAAGGTTGCAAAGAGTTTATTTTGAATTTTATAGAGAAGGCAGGAGGGAATCCTTGCCCACCTATAGTGGTAGGAATTGGTTTTGGTGGAAACTTGGAGAAATCTGCCCTTTTGGCAAAAGAAGCTCTACTTCGTGACATAAGTGATGTTAATGAAGACCCAGAACTTGCAAAACTTGAAGATGAGTTTTTAGCCGATATAAATAAACTAGGAATAGGTCCTATGGGGCTTGGAGGAAGAACGACAGCTCTTGCAGTAAAAATAAAAATGCATCCTTGTCATATAGCACAGTTACCTCTTGCTATAAACATAAATTGCCATGCAGCAAGACATAAGGAGGTAATCTTATAATGAAAGAAGTAAGATTAACGACTCCTTTAACTGAAGAGAATATAAAAGATTTAAAAGCTGGAGATGCAGTAAAACTAACAGGATATATATATACAGCAAGAGATGCTGCTCATAGCAGACTTTTTTCTTTAGTTCAAGAAGGAAAAGAATTGCCTTTTGATATAAAAGGTGCAGTAATATATTATGTAGGGCCAAGTCCTACAATGCCTGGGAAAGTTATTGGAAGTGCAGGACCCACAACGAGTTATCGTATGGATGCATATGCACCAAAACTTCTAGATTTAGGTTTAAAGGGTATGATAGGGAAAGGACAAAGAAATAAAGATGTCCAAGATGCAATAGTTAGAAATAAAGCCTTATATTTTGGTGCTACAGGCGGTGCTGCAGCTCTTATAGCAAAATCAATAAAATCAAATGAATTAGTTGCTTATGAAGAATTGGGACCAGAGGCTATAAGAAAATTATGGGTAGAAGATTTTCCTTTGACAGTTATAAATGATGTAGAAGGAAATGATTTATATGATATAGGTAAGGAAATGTATAAAATTGAGGAGGATAAATAATTGGATATATATAAAAAATCACTAGAACTTCATGAAAAATCAAAGGGGAAACTTGGTGTTTATTCAAAAGTACCTGTTACCAATAGAGAAGAGTTAAGCCTTGCATATTCTCCAGGAGTAGCAGAACCTTGTAAGGAAATAGTAAAAGATAGAGATAATGTATATAAATATACATCTAAAGGAAACATGGTTGCAGTAATCACAGATGGGACAGCAGTATTAGGCCTTGGAGATATAGGACCTTATGCAGCATTACCTGTTATGGAAGGGAAGTCAATACTACTTAAAGAATTTGCTGGAGTAGACTCTTTTCCAATATGCCTTGATACAAAAGATACAGAAGAAATTATAAAAACAATAAAACTCATAGCTCCAAGTGTTGGGGGAATAAATCTGGAAGATATTTCTGCTCCTAGATGTATAGAAATTGAAACAAGATTGAAAAAAGAACTTGATATTCCAGTGTTTCATGATGACCAACATGGAACAGCTATTATTGTTACAGCAGGTCTTATAAATTCCTTAAAGTTAGTAGGGAAAAAAGCCGAAAATATAACTGTAGTAGTAAATGGTATTGGTGCTGCTGGGAGTTCTATAGTAAAAATGTTGCATAGTCTTGGAGTAAAAAATATACTTGCAGTAGATAGATTTGGAATAATTCATCAAGGAAAAAAAGAAAACAACTTCCTTCATGAAGAAATTTCTAAAATTACTAATCCTAATGCAAAGCAAGGTACTCTGGCAGATGCTTTAGTTGGAGCTGATGTATTTTGTGGTGTTTCAGCACCAAATATAGTTACCCCTGAGATGGTAAAATCTATGTCTAAAGATGCAATAGTATTTGCCATGGCAAATCCTACTCCAGAAATTATGCCTGATATAGCTAAAGATGCTGGGGCTAGAGTAGTTGGTTCTGGACGTTCTGATTTTCCAAATCAGATTAATAATGTTTTAGCCTTCCCGGGAATTTTTAGAGGAGCTCTTGATTCTAAAGCTAAAGAGATCAACGAAGAGATGAAAATGGCAACAGCTATAGCAATAGCTAGTATAGTAAAAGATGAGGAACTTAATGAAAATTATGTTGTTCCAGATGCTTTTGATAAAAGAGTAGTGGAAGTTGTAGCAAAAGCTGTTTCAGATACAGCTATAAAAATGGGTATTACTAGATAAATTTAGTTTGATTTACCTCAAATCTGGGATATAATTTAAATATAAGGAGGTATAAAATGAAAAAAATTATATTTTTAGTATTTTCGCTTATGAGTTTAAACGCTTTTGCTATTGATTTTAGCCTTGGAGGTGGAATGCATGTGGGAGGTACTTACGTTACAGAAAAACCCAATGCATTTGAACTAGCCGCTTTGTACGTAGGAATGACGCCTGATTCTTTAGAAGGGAAAGTACATGATTTTCAAGGGTCAGTACCTTTTGTAAATCTTGAAGTAACTCAAGGTTTAGTAATAGGAGAAGTAGGAGTAGGAATATCTTATGAACAAGGTTATGAAAGAGAAGATGGAATCACTTATGATGCAGTCCCTGTATACGGTGTTGTAAAGTTTAATTTATTCCCTATTTTAATAAAACCCTATATAGCTGCAAAATATGGTACAATTTTTTATTCAAATGTAGAAGGGACAAATAATGAATTTGAATCACCAATTTTTTATTCATTAGGTGTAGGAGTTACTTTAGCAGGTAAAGTTACTGTAGAAGGAACTGCTCAAGGAGCAACTTATGAATTTGGTGGAGTAGAACAAGGATCAGCAACATACGGACTAACAGCAAGATATACATTCTAAAATTTTATAGAGGTTCACTAAGGGTTTTTTGAAAATAGATTTAAATCTGATATATGGATTAAGACCAAATATTCAAAATTTAAACTTCAGTGAGCCTCTTATTTATTTGAGGTGATAAAATGAAAAAAATTATATTATTCTGTCTATTAGGAATTAATATATTTGCTATTAATATAAATATTAGTGGTTCCGTGCAGACAGCAAGGTATGCAGAAACATCTGGAGTTATAGATTTGGTTAATGGAAGTGTAGAGACAAAAAGCTATGTAAGTCCTATATATGTTATAAATATGGAAGTAGTTCAAGATTTTGAATATGGTGAATTGGGATTTGGAGCTTCCTATGAACAAGGATATGAAAGACAAAACGGTGAAGAATCATTTAATGCAATTCCTATTTATGGAATAGGTCGTATTAAAATGGGGCCAATATTTCTGAATGCCAAATATGGGACAACACTCTACACTGGAATTAGTGATGGAACTAATTATAGTAGTGGTCAATATTTACAAGCTGGATTGGGAATAATTTCTGATAACAACGTAACCTTAGAAGGAACTTTAAATGCAACTATAGCTGAAAGAAATGGTGTTGATATAGGAACTATAACTTACGGTCTTACAGTAGGATTAAATATTGAATAATATTAGTAACTACTCAGGCATTTAAAAAAACTGAGCAACTACTCAGGTATCTAAAAAACTTGAAATATCAAGCTTTTATACGCGCCTTCGGCGCGAGGAGAGGGGGAATTGCGGGGCGTAGCCCGCACCCACGGCAAGGATTGCATAACTAGATAAATAGATTTAATTTCCTTGTTTTTATGAGGTTCGGGGCAACGCTCCGTAATCTCCGTCCAAGGGTTCACGCCGACGGCGTGAACCCTTGGATGGAACCTGAGCAGTTACTATTAATTTTTGAAACTGATGGAATTTGTAAACAATAGTTTTTGTTTATACATCTTAGAATCGGCAATAGTGAATAAAGCAGATTCAGATTGACCTGTATAAACTTCTATTCCATATGAAAAATCTATAAATATATCATTTTCTTCAATTTTATAAGGATTAGACATAAAGAATTTTTTAAGTTTTCTTAGTTCTTTATCTATATCATATTTATCTGAGTAAAGTAAAATAAATTCATCTCCTCCATATCTTATAAAATCAAATACACCTTTAACTTTTTTCTCCAAAATTTTTGCAAAATGCTTTAAAACTTTATCACCATTAAGGTGACCATAGGAATCATTAATTTTCTTAAACTTATTAAGATCAATTATCACTATACCAAATCGTTCCTTTGATTCTTTATAGTTATTTATTAAGATTTTAATAGAATCATTATAATAAGCAGCATTTTTAAATCCTGTTAGATAATCAGTAATTGAGTTAAGCTCAATTTTTTTAATTTGAATAAGGTTTTTGTGTTTCAAATAAAAGTTATTTATTAAAATATCAAAGGTTTTAAGCTCTTCCAAATTAAAAAACCAATCATTGTTATCTTCATTGAAAATTAAAAAATAATAAGTAAATCCTTCATCTTTGTAGTCTATTTTTTTGATTATAGAAGACTTTATTTTTATATCTTTATAAAAACTCCACATACTATTTACAATTTCTATATTTTTAATATGTTTTATAGTAGAAATTATTTCATCCCAAGAATTTATAGATAATTCCTTATCTTTTATATTGCTATATTCTATATTATACCTTCTGTTAATTTTTTTTAATATAACTAAGCCTCTGGAAAAGAAATTCTTATTAATAACTTTTTCAGCATTTTCAAATAATTCCTTCTCGTTGGTAGTTTTTGATATTTCACTTATAAATTCTTCAATAATTTCAAAGTGCTTACTCTTCCTACTTTCCGTTAGAAGCTCCTTTTTCTCAGTAGACAAAAGATTAATTAAATTAAGAGGATAACTATTAAAGTCAAATAGGTTTTTTTCAGAAAACTCATTTTTTACTATTACTTTATAAAGGGCATCATAATGAGAAGAAATCTTACAGTCATTAGAAATTTTTATTGCCTTTTCTAAGTATTTGTCATCTCCTTTGATTTTATAATAATATAGTGAAAATTCAATTAGTAAAATTTGAGCATAAAGATTATCTTTACCTTTTCTAGACAATTCATCAAAAGAATTTTTAAACTCTTCCATTAAGAAATTTTTTTCTTTAGATTCTAAGTTAATCAAATTTTGAAGTATAATTTTTTTATTTCTATTAACGTAATGTTCATTTTCGTTACTTCGCATTTCAGCCATATTAAAAAATAATTTTGAGTTATTATAATCGTCTTTATATACAAGAGTGAGTAAAGATAAGTCTGTATACAATTTTCTCAAGTTGTGAACTTCGTTTACTTTGTTTACAGAATTTATTCTTTCTAAAATATCTTTTCCAAAAGATAGTGACTCAATTGATTTGTCAATATTTCCCATAAATTTTAAAATATTTGAAATATTATCAAGAGTTTTAACTGTTTCATCAAGAAATTTTCTTGTATTGGAATATTTTTCGCATAAAAGCGTCATTGCTTTATCATAATTCTCAAAGGCTTTACTAAAATCACCCTTCAAAAATTCTACATATCCAAGGGTATTTAGGAGTTTGACTTTTTCTTCTGGATTATCATCTAAGTTAGTAGAGCACTCTAAAGCCCTTGAAAAATATATTTTTGCTTTATCAAAATCACCTATAGTTGTATAAATAATTCCTGCGTTTTTATAACTAGTAAAAGCAGAAATTGTCAGTAATGGATTTTTATTTATAAGTTCTAATGCTTCATTAATTGTTTCAATAGCTTCTTCTCTTTTTTCTATATTATGATAATAATATGCAAAAGAATTAAGCAAAGAAATCTTAGCTAAATCATCATTATTTTTAATTAACTTTAGTGCTTCAATAAAATAAGTTTCAGCTCCACTAATAAAGATGTCTTGATTTTTTAAAAAATATGCAGTTAAAGAATAAATACACATTTTATCATAATTGTCTGCTTTTTCACTTTCTACATATTTAAGGGAGTATTTTAAGTAACTTTCTGCTCTTTCGTAATTTTGATTATCAAAATAATAATAAGCCATAAAAGAATTTACGTAGAAAAAAGATTTTTCCGAAAGAGACTTTGTATATAAGTCTAAATTAAATGATTTAAAAAAATCAGAATTTTTATTTAAATGATATTCTAAAATTGCACTTATTAATAGGGATTCACTAATTTCCATATTATTTTTAAAAACTATTTGTTTATTTCTCTCTAGTCTTTCAAAGATTTTTTTTAATTTAGAATTGATAAGTTCAGGATGATTTTTCATTAAAATTAACTTTACACCAATATTAGGAGAAATGAAAAATATAGGATTTTGAGAGAGCCTCTTTATTTGTTCTTTTATTTGAAAAACCTCCTTTTATTTAGTTAAATACTTGTAGCTCTCAGGTTATTCCAAGTTTCCACGGCAAAGCAGAAGAAATTTTGGTTAAAAATTATTAGCTTTGCCCTGAACTCAAAAAAAATTAATTTTGTTTATCTAGGCATGCATGAGTAGATACAAATATTCTAAAAATTAACCTACAAAGCAAAGGATTAATCTAAAATTAAACAGAATTGTCTTTTTTTATACAATCGATTGCATTAATAATTATAACATAAGTCTTTCTATTTCTCAATTGTTTTGAAAAAAATACATAATATTTTTCGATTTCACATTGAAACCTTAATGTGTTGAGTATTTATAGAGATTTTCTCACTATAAAATTTGTAAATGTACTCTATCCTTTATCTTGATTATACTAGTTATTTATGTTAATATTATTACTGTAAGTAAAGAGAAAAAGGAGAATTTATATGAATAGTTACGAAATAGCTAAGCTTGCAAATGTTTCTGTTATGACTGTATCAAGAGTTGTAAATGGGAGTCCTAACGTATCGGAAAAAACTAGAATAAGGGTACAAGAGATTATTGATAAATACGGGTATACTCCGAATATTACTGCAAGAAATCTTGCAGGGAAAGATAGTAATATAATAGGAATTTATCTTGCAGATATAAATTCAGATGAAAAAAATAATATTCCTTCTTTTGAAGCACCCTATTTCGTTAGCTTTATTACTTCAATAATCGGTTTTGCAAATAAAAGAAATTACAAAGTTCTTGTAAATATCATTAACAAAGAAGAACAATATCAAGAAATTAGAAGTGAATTTAAAAATAGAATAGTAGCTGGTGGAATCTTCTTAGGTTTTGAAAATGGTTCTCCTCTACTAACCAAATTAGCAGAAGAAGACTATAGAATGGTTCTTCTTGATCAAGAAGAGAATTTTTATTCAAAGAAGAAAAACCTTATTTTTGCAGATATTGATGATGAAAATGCAGCTTTTAATGTTGTAAAAACATTAGTAGGAAAAGGTCATACTAAAATTGCTCATATAAGACATACGGCTAAACGTTTATCTTCTATATCTAGATATGAAGGGTATATGAGGGGATTAAAGGAGTTTAGTTTAGCTCTTAACCTAAATTACGTTGCAATTGGTAAAGGAACTGAAAAAGGTAGTTATAAGGCTATGAAGGAAATTATAAATAATTCTAAGGATGACTTGCCAACAGCAGTTTTTGCTGGAACAGACCTTATGGCTTCTTATGCAATAAAAGCTATACAAGATAAGGGACTAAGTGTCCCTGAAGATATTTCAGTAATTGGATACGACAATACTTCTCTTGCAAAATATTCTTCACCTTCTATTAGTTCTGTAGATGTACCTATAGGTAAAATATCAGAATTTGCTGTAGAAAATCTAATTAATATGATTGAAGGGAAAGAGTTTGAAAGGGAGTATAAATTTCAAACAGAAATTATATTGAGAGATAGTGTAAAAGAAATTATTTAATAAAATAGGCTTCAAACTCCGATCATAGTATGATAGAAGTTTGAAGCCATATTTTTTTAATTTTCATAGTATCTACTCAGGTTGTATCCAAGCGTCCACGCCTTTGGCGTGGACGATTGGATGTTAAATTACGGGGCTTTGCCCCGAACCCCATAAAAACAAGCAAACTGAATTTATTTACCTAATTATGCCTGAGCAGTTACTTTTCATAAAAGAAAAAAATCTATTTTTTACTATGGCAACTATTCTTAATCCCACTTGGGCAAGAAGAACATTGGCAAGGGCTTTCTTTTTTAGTAAAAATCCTAACAACTTTTCTTAATGCATTATAAACAGGGTATGATAATATAAGTAAAATTATGATAGTTTTCATAGAAATCAACTCCTAAATAAATAATCTACCTATTTGATAAATAAGTATTGAAATAACGTAAGGAACAAAAGAATAAACAACTAAAACTATTCCTAGCATTTTCCATCCAAACTCTTGAACAAATGCACCTAAAGTAACAACACAAGGTATAACAAGCAATACAAAGGCTAAATATGAATAGGCCTTTAGTGGAGCTTCTTCCCCTTCCCATAGAGATTGTAGAGTAGTTATGATTCCACTTCCACCTTCTTCTTCTACTTCTTCTGCACTTGGTGGAGAGAAGAGACCAGCTATATCAAAACTAACCATAGCAACCACCGAATCAATGACAGCATCCTTCAAAGAGACTATTTGACCAGTTAAGTCTTCACCAAAAGTAGTTTCTTCTACTTCTTCTTCACCCTCTTCTACAGTTTCCAAAACCTGTCCCATGAACCCAACAACAACTTCCTTAGCTATAAGACTAGGAGGGATTGCAGCAACTAGTTCCCATCTGTCACCAAATCCAGCAGGTTTAAATATAGGTTGGACAGCTTGTCCAAATTTTCCAATATATGAATTTTGAACATCTCCACCATTAGGGAAGTACATTAATGCCCATAAAATTATTAAAATACCTAAGATTATAGTTCCAGCTTTTTTTACATATTCACCAGTTTTTCTGAAAGTATAAGTCAAAATCATCTTTAAACTAGGAAGTCTATATGGAGGTAACTCAATAAGTAGTGCCTTTCCTTCTGATTTAAAATAAGGATGATTACTAAAAATTTTCCCCATAGAGATAGCAACAATAATACCCAAAAGGTACAAAGAAGCGATAACTAAACCAGCCTTAGCTCCAAAGAAGGCTGAAGTAAACAGGGCATAAACGGGAAGCCTAGCCCCACAAGACATTAGTGGAGTAATAAGTGCAGTAAGTCTACGAGATTTCTCATCTTCTAAAGTTCTTGTGGCATAAATACCGGGAACAGAGCACCCGAATCCTACTAACATAGGTAAAAATGCTTTTCCATTTAGTCCAATACTGTTCATAAGTTTATCCATAATGAAAGCGATTCTTGTCATATACCCACTTTCTTCCAAAATTGCTAGGAAGAAATAAAGTAGTAACATTAGAGGAACAAAAACCAATACTCCTCCAAGACCTCCAACTAAACCATCAATGATAAAAGATTGTAACCATTCTGGAGTACCTTCAACAAAAGCTCCTAAGTATTTACCTATAAAATCAGCAATAAACCCATCTACCCAATCTATAAGAGGGCCAGAACCATTAAAAGTGAAAGTAAATACAGTAAGCATTATTAAGACAAAGGCTATGGGACCGAAAAACTTATTTAATAGAACTCTATCAATTTTATCTGATATATCTAGTCTATTTTTTAATGAGGTAGTTAAAGTCTTTTTTAAGATTCCTTTGATATTACCGTGCCTTGCTTCAGCAAGGATAGTTAAAGTATCTTCTTCAAATTCTTTTTCAAGTTTAGAAATATTTTCTTCTATAAAACTTAAGTCACTTATAGCAAATTGCTTATTTAATATTTCCACCATATGCTTATCGTTTTCTAAAAGTTTAATTGTTATATAATCTAAATTAAATTTGTTTAAAACAGTTTTAAATTCTTCTTTTTCAGAAATTTTAATTTTTAATTTTGAAATTTCCTTATCAATAATAGAGTTAAAATGAAATTTATATTCAGTTTTTTTATTTTCTTTTGCCAAAGCTATAGCCTTATTTAGTAGCTCATCTAAACCTTCTCTAGTTCTTGCACTTGTTTTAACAAATTCAAGACCAAAAAATTCACTAAATTGATTTTCATCTAGTCTATAATCAAGTTTTTGGAATTCATCAAATAAATTTAAGGCAATTAACATAGGCTTATTAAGTTCTTTTAGTAAAGTTGTCAAATATAAATTTCTTTCAAGATTAGTTGAATCAACTACATTTATTATTAAATCAGGATTTTCATTAATAATAAAGTCTCTAGTAATTATTTCTTCGTTTGAATAAGGACTCAAAGAATAAACACCAGGTAAATCAATTAAAAAGATATCTTCACCTTTATAATTAAACTGGGCTTCTTTTTTTTCCACTGTAACTCCAGGCCAATTTCCAACAGTCAATCTAGAGCCTGCTATCTCATTAATTAATGCTGTTTTTCCAACATTTGGGTTACCAGCAAAAGCAATTTTTAACATTGTTCCTCCTATATTCAGTATATTTTTTCTATTTACTCATGGATTTTTGTCTATATAAATTAATTTTTTGCTTTTATTTATTTGATTTTTCTACAAGTATATTTTCTGCATCTGTTTTTCTAATAGCAACATTATTTCCTTTTATATAATACTGTTGAGGATCACCAAGAGGAGCATTCCTTTGAAATCTAATAGTTTCTCCAGAATTTACACCAAAGTCATGCAATCTTCTTTTAAGTTCCCCAGTACTTTCAACTTTTATAATTATTGCTTCTTCACCTTTTTTAAGTTCACTTAATTTCATAAAAACACCGTCCTTCAATTTAGTTCAATATTCAAACTATTTTATTTCACAGTTCATTATATCATAAATTTTATTTTTGTAAATAAAATTTTGAGTATCAAATTAAAATTTTTATAAAACTTTAAAATGAAAATTATTTTTTATAAAATAATAAATTTGATAATCTATAAAGTTAATATTTAACTTTTATTGACTTTATGTACTGAGTTTAGTATAATTTTATTTAAGAATATTTGCTTGTAAGGAGATATTGTGGATAGAATTTTAAGGAAAAAATACAAAGCTTGGCTAGAAGAAGAGAAAAAAATTAAAAAACAAGAGTTCAAGCTTTCTATAATAATTTTTATTATAGTAATGGGGTGGGGGCTACCGTTGCTATTTTCAGAAGATAAAATGCAATTTTTATTTTTTACTCCTTTCTTTATGGGAGCATATGTTGTTGTCTTATGGAGATTGAAAAAACTAAACGACCATATGATGAAGTTACTTAAAGAAATGATTGCAATTAAAGATCAGTTAAAAATGACAGGAAAGAACAAAGATATAATCTCCATTGTAAAGGGTTTAGAACTTTACTATATTTCTACTAGTACTTTTACTGGTATAAAGAATATAATAAAAAAATAAATTCTTGACTCTTTTCTTTATTTATGATATTATTAATGTGTTCTAAATAGTTAGTTGAGTTTATTTGATATACCATAGAGTATTTTAAAAGTTACTAAACGATTATTGGGATAAAAATATTTTATGGAGGTTTCACAATGAACGGTACAGTTAAATGGTTCAATCAAGAAAAAGGTTATGGATTTATCACAGGAGAAGACGGGAAAGACGTGTTTGTACACTTCGCTCAAATCAACAAACCTGGATACAAAACATTAGCTGAAGGAGAAGCAGTAACATTTGAAGTTACAGCTGGACAAAAAGGACCTCAAGCTTCTAACGTAACACCTAGATAATTAAAGCCTGCAAATGCAGGTTTTTTTTTCTTTATAAGTAAAATATACTTTTTCATAGATTTCGGTTCTTCTTTTAAATTTTCCTATTCTTTTCATGTTTTTCTATTTTCATTTAATTTCTTAGCTAAAAAATTAAGATTCTCTTCTAAGTTTATTCATATTTTAAATATTTCTCAGGAAGCTTTGTTAAAATTTCAATGGAGATTAGTAGTAGGTTAATATAAATTATTTGTAAGTGCTCAGGTATAACTAGATAAATGAATTTAATTCCTTTGTTTTTATTAGGTTTGGAGCAAAGCCTTGTAATTTTTCATCCAAGTGTCCACGCCACCACTGCAGATGCTTGAATGTAAGCCTAATAGTTACAATTATTTAACTAATCAAAAGCTTATATTTATTTTTTCCTTTATATTGAGGTATAATTGTAATGTGGCACAGAGGAGGAAAAATGGAAAAAATAATCGTATTAGGAAGTATCAATATGGATTTGGTAACAGTAGTTGACAGAAAGCCAAAGGATGGAGAAACTATAAGTGGAAAAAGCTTTTTTATGGCTCATGGGAGAAAGGGAGCAAATCAAGCAGTCTCTATTGCTAGATTGGGAAAAAAAGTAAAATTTCTTGGAACTAGAACGCTCTTTAGAAGTTGCTTATGATTATCATGGAGAAAGTGGAATTGGAGATATTGTTTTACCAAAGAGTAGGAATAAAGTAGAGGAAGTTTATGCAATAGATTTTATGTATGAAACAATTATGAAAAACAAAGGAGAAATTCACCTTATATCAACTGGTCCAAGTACAAATATTGCAAAACTTCTGCTCACATATCCACATGTAAAAGATTATATTGGAAGTATTACTTTTATGGGTGGGGGAATAAAAAAAGGAAATGTTACTCCTTTTGCTGAATTTAATGTTTATTGTGACCCTGAGGCTTGTAGTATTATTATTAATTCTGGAGTCAAAGTCTGTATGGTGGGACTTGATGCTACAATGAAAGCCAAGCTATATAGAGATGAAATGTATTTTTTGGAAAATACGAAGTCTAAACAAGGTTTACTTACAAGACTGTTTTATAATGGAATGCTTGCTGTAAGAGGTAATTTAGGTTTAGATTTTGCTGTGTTTCATGATTCAATAGCAGCACTTTCTCTTATTAGAGAAGATTTATTTGAATTTCAATATTTAAATTTAGATGTAGAATTAAGTGAGGACAAACTTGGTAGAACTTATATAAAAGAAAACGGGAAACTTGTAAAAGTAGCCATGAATTTCGATAAACAAAAGTTTATAGAGCTTATGAAAGATATTTTTTAATGAAAAAAGTCGGAAAATTTCCGACTTTTTCACATATTATTAAAAAGTTCCTACTACATTTATCCCAAGACCGTTAATCTCTTTCTTTTCATCAAAAGAAAAATTCCAGTATCCCATAACTTCTTTATCTTTAAGCCCAATAATATTAGCAGTAGAACCTATAGGGTCAATGAAAAATAAAGATAATTTTCCCCATAGTCTTGAATCTCCCACTTTTCCATCATTGGCTATAATCATTTTTTCAATATTATATAAATATTCGCCAAAAATTGAACCTACAATAGGAGTTATTGTTAAATCTTGTATGCTTGGAGGCTCTACAAAGGATTCAATTCCATATTCCCATAAGAAAGTAGATATAGTTGCGCTATATAAAAATGATTCAAATTGGCTAAAATTTGATTTTCTAGCTGCTATATAGTATATAGAACCTACATAGGGATGTGCAAGAAAATTTGTTTGAAACTGGCTATGATCCCATACAGGGCCAACTTTTATATTTTTTTTCCACACTTGAAACATTTCATCAAAAGAAGAAGCATCAGTATCCCAACTTTTTACATGATCTCTAAGGGCATAAAAAAATCCAAAAGTACCCAAGGATAAAACACCTGCCGAAGCAGTTTGCCTTTTTAATCTATTCCAATCACCCTTGAAAGCATCTTCACTTTGGTCTATTTGATTAAGTTTATAGATAGTTTCATTTATAGGAAAAATATTTATTACTACAAATATATAAATTAATAATAATTTTTTCAAAATAAGTCCTTCCTTTTTTAAAATTTATAACCTAGATTCAGTGCCAAAAGTCTAGCATCATATTCTTTGTTTTCTACATAGTCATTTGATATATGCTGTTTATAACTAAGCTCAGTTAGATAATTTTTCTTAAATTTAAATCCAAAACCTATAGCTGCCCAACCGTTTCTATTACTTGTATCAAGAGTCAGATTTTTTTTATTAGTTATTATAGGGTATCCAATTTTTCCCACAAAATATGGATTCCAAAGAGCATTATCAAAATATTCTATCCTTCCACCTATATAAAGAGGGATTATGTCGTAGGAAGAAGAGCCATCTTTAAAAACATAATTTCCTTCATAGCCTGTTCCAACTAAGAAAAACATATGTTTATGGATGTTTCTGTCAAATTCAAAATTTATAGAATAGCTTTTTTTGTCAAAATCCACTGCTTTATCAAATTCATTTAATTTATCCTTTGTTCTCAAACGCCAATCACCATTAGATATTCCAATATAAGTCCTGAAATTTGTTGTGTTGGAAAAAGAGCTTAGTGTAATTAAAAGAAAAATTAAGATTATTTTTTTCATTTTTACTCCTTGTAAAAAATATTAAACAATTATAACATAAAAATTAGAAGATTGAAAGTTTTTGAAAAATACTTAATAAAAATTAAGTCAAAATCTTTCAACGCAGATAAATCCAAAAAAACAAAAGAAGTTTTAGTATTTTACTTTAAAGTTCTAGCTGAGCCTTATGTAAACGGAAGAAAATTAAAACTTCAAGGTCTAAATCCAGAACAAAAATATTTAGTTAACGATAAAGAAGAACTTTATGGAGACCAACTTATGAATATTGGTCTTGATATCAAAAATGAGTTTGGAGATTTTAGAGCCTCATTCTGGAGAATTAAGATGATTTAGAATAAAACATTGCAAAATGATACCAAAAGTACTAAAATAAAGTATCATTTTGCAAAGGAGTTATTTATGACAAAAACTTTTATCAGCCCTTCAAAATATGTTCAAGGTAGAAATGAAATAGTTAATCTTGGAAAGTATGTAGAAGAATTTGGAAAAAAAGCAATAATAATTGGAACGAGCCTAGATTTAGATAGAACAAAAGAAACTATAGAAGAAGCTTTGGAAAAGCAAGGAATAAAATATGAATTTAAAGCCTTTGACAGTATTTGCTCAAGAGAAAATCTTATAAATTTTAGTAAAAAAATTGGTGAAACTGATGTTTTAATTGGAATTGGTGGAGGAAAAGGCATTGATTTTGCTAAAGGAGTTTCTTTTTACTCAAAATTACCATTAATTATTGTGCCTACAATAGCTTCTACTGATGGTCCTTGTAGTTCAATAGTTGCTTTATATAATGAATTTATGGAATTTGAAGGATATCTTAAATTATTGTCAAATCCAAATTTAGTTTTAGTTGATATAGATCTAATTAGTAAGGCACCTACAAGGTTTTTAGTTGCAGGGATTGGAGATGCACTATCCACTTATTTTGAAGCTTTAGCCTATGAAAGCCAAAATAAAAATTGTTTACACATATCAATGGGTATTGCAAAACTCTGTTATGAAACAATAAAAGAAAATGCACTTGAAGCTATTAAAGAATTAGAAAATAAAGATATAGGAAAAGCTTTTGAAAGTATAGTAGAAGCAAATATCTTGCTAAGTTGCTTAGGCTTTGAAAATACTGGACTTTCCCTTGCTCATTCAATAAATAATCATTTACCTGTTTTTCCAGAAACTAATAAATTTATGCATGGAGAAAAGGTGGCCTTTGGTTTAATAGTTCAATTAGCCCTAGAAGAAAGCATTTATTTTGATCAAGTCTACGGACTTTGTAAAGAATTAAACTTACCTGTTAATTTTGAAGAGCTTGGAGTAATTAATATTTCTAAAGATAAGCTAAAGAATTTCTGTGAAATACTTGTAGAAGATACACAAGTAAAAAATACTTTTCCTAGAATTACAGTAGAAAATTTATTTTTAGTCTTAGATAAGTTATAAATTATTTTTAGTTGGTAACAGCTCAGAAATTAGGATACAAATTAATTTAATTCTTTTCTTTTTAGGAGTTCGGGCCAAAGTCCTGCAATTTATCATACAAAAGGGTCTACCCTTTGGCGAGGACCCTTTTGTATGCAATCTGAGTAGCTCACTTTAAATTTAAAGATTTGCATTTAGTTATAATAAAAACTGCTTAGTAAACACTAAGCAGTTTTTATTATAGATTCTTACCATTACTTTCAATAACTTTTTTGTACCAGTAAAAACTATCTTTTTTATATCTTTTAAGCTCTTTTTCGCTTTCTTCGTCTCTGTCAACATACACAAAACCATAACGTTTAGAATATCCATTTAGCCACGAAAACAAATCTTGGAATGACCATGTGCAATAACCTAAAACATCACAGCCATCTTCTACAGCTTTTTCTATTGCTTCAATATGTTCTTTTAAATAATTTATACGATAATCATCGTGAACTGATCCATCGTCTTCTAAAGTGTCATAAGCTCCAAGACCATTTTCTGTTATAAGTATAGGCAAGTTATATCTTGAAGTTATTCTTCTAAGAGCTACTCTTAGACCAGTTGGGTCAATAGTCCATCCCCAATCAGTAAGCTTTGTAAAGTCATTTTTACATGACACGAATAATTTCTCTGTAGGGATATCTGAAACTTCAGCTTGCACTTGGTTATCAAATTTAAGCTCAACATCATCTTTTCTATCTTTTGTAGTAACTGTACCAGTTTGGTAATAGTTAACTCCCATAAAATCAGGTTTTGATGATTTTAGTAAAGCTTTATCTTCCTCTGTCAAATCAAGCTTTATCCCAATTTTTTTTAGTAAATTTATATGTATTGGATTATATTCTCCCTTTGCATAGACATCCATCCAAAGATAGTTTTGTAATTCTAAAGCATCTTCTGAAGCTATAACATCCTCAGGGTGACAAGTTTTAGAATAAATAGGACCATAAGCAAAACTAGGGCCAATTAATCCATTTGGGCAATAATCTCTAAAAGCCTTTATAACTGAAGCATTAGTAAGATTGGCAATGTGATTTACATTTATAAATCTTTGGAAATTATTTACTTTAGGAGGATGAATTGCAAGTAAATATCCAAGTGAGGTAAAAATATTTTGCTCATTTAGGCTAACCCAATATTTAATTTTTGAACCATATTCTTTAAAAAGTAAAATAGAATAGTTGGTAAAATCTTCAATTATTTTACGAGATTCCCATCCAGCATATTCATCTTGAAGAGCTTGAGGTAAATCCCAGTGATATATAGTTAAAATAGGTTCTATTTCATTTTTAATTAAAGTATCGATTATTTTATGATAAAATTCAATACCTTTTTGATTTACCTCTCCTTTACCCTTTGGAAAAATTCTAGGCCAAGAGATAGAAAATCTGTAAGCCTTTAAGCCCATTTCTTTCATTAGGGCTATATCTTCTTCAAATCTGTTATAAAAATCTATAGCAACTTCTCCAGTAGTATTTTTATAAGTATTTCCAGGAATTTTAGAATAAGTATCCCATATTGATGGACCTTTCCCATCAATACTAGCAGCACCCTCTATTTGATATGCAGCACTAGCACTTCCCCACAAAAAATTGTCTTTAAACATTTAGCTTCCTCCCACTTTTAATTTTATCCAAATTCATAATTTTCTTATATAGTTATTGAAAAATTATTAATTTATTTTTTAGTACACAATTACTCTTTATGAATTATAATCATCATAAAAAAATATACTATGAATTACTTTTTATGTCAAAGTGGGGTATTATGATGTTTTTTCGCTCGATTTGTATCTTCTTAAATTATAAAAACAGATTAAGCAAGTAGAAATAGGAGCTGAATTTATCTAACGAAAAGTTTTTCTTAAAATAATCGTTAAAAAAGACTTATTAAAACTATTTTCAAAACTACATAAATAAAAAATAGGCCTAAGCCTATTCCTTAATTCTATATGTATTTTTCTCTATATTTTCTATTAATTTTTCCAAAGGTAGTGGTTCATCAAAATAATACCCTTGATACTGGGTAACACCTAACGATTTTAAAGTATCAAATTGCTCTTCATACTCTACTCCCTCAGCAATAACCTGTAAATTAAGGTTTTCAGCAATAAGCATAACTGCTTGAACAAGAGCTCTATCACCTTTACTATTTACAATATTATCAACAAAGCTTTTGTCAATTTTAATTTTATCTATTGGAAGATTTTTTATATGACCTAAGGAAGAATAACCAACTCCAAAATCATCTATTGCCACACTTACACCTAGTTTCTTATAGTCCCGGAGTAATCTTATACTTTCTTCCAAGTCCATAATAGCTGTAGATTCAGTTATTTCTATTTCTAAGAAGTTTTTAGACTTACCGTATTTAGCGAGTAAATCTAAATAATCTCTTTCCAAAAACTGTTTTATTGAAAGATTCAAAGCTAATTTTAACCCATGAGTTCTTAAAAATGGTTCCCCTTCAAGTAAAGATTTTTTTAGAATAATTTTTTCAATATCTTTTATAAAACCTACGTCTTCGGCTATAGGAATGAATACTCCAGGATTTACAATCTCACCATTCTTATTTTTCCAACGAGCAAGAGCTTCTACTGCAAAGATATTTCCAGTTTTAGTGGATATTTGAGGTTGATAATAAACTATAAAATCTTCATTTCTTATAGCTTCTTTTAATTCCTGCTCAATTTTAATTTTCTCATCTATGAGACTTTCTAAGTTACTATCATATATTACAAAGTTTACACCATTTTGCTTAGCATAATTTAGTGCATTAAAAGATTTTTTCAAAATTGTTTCAAATTCCAAATTTCCATCACAAATAACAAGACCTGCAACACTGCTTAAATAAATAGAACGATTATATAAAGTTATTGGCTGCATTACTTTATCAAGAAGTCTACCAACTATTCTATTTAAATACTCCATTTCCTTAAAGTTATTAAGCAAAATAACAAATTCATCTGCTGAATAGCGACCTATAATATCATTTTTACGTAAAGTTTGTTTAAGTCTTTTTGCAATTTTTTTTAATACAAAATTTCCCATTTTTAGGCCATAAATCTCATTTATTTTTTTGAAAGCAGTTAGGTTTATTGTTAATAGAGCTGTTTTCCTTTTTTGTTTGTAGGATTCTTTAATTATAAATTCCATTTCATCCATAAGTAGTTTTTTTTCAAGGAGTTCAGTTGTGTGGTCATAAGTAATTCTTTGTATTTCTCTATCAATAGGAGTAAAATTACACAATATTCCTTTTAATTCATTTCCAAATTCATATTTTTTGTATACATACTCTATTTTTTGGTTATTTTTTAATTCTAATACTCCTAAAAATTCATCATGTTTTTTAAATTTATTTTTTAATAGATTGAACAAAGCAGAATGATTTTTAACTTGTCTAAGAATTTTAAGAAGAAATATTTTATATTCTCTAGTATCCGAAATCTTTATGTCAAATAAATTCAAGAATCTTTCAGTAAAGAATAATTCACCAGTAAGTTCATCTAGATACAATAAGGCTTCTCCTTCGCTTTTGACATAGGAATCAATTAATGTATGAATTTCTTCTTCATTTTTTTGAAATACAAAAATAGATAACAAAGACTTTTCATGTAAAATAAGGGATTTTATAAGAAGAGCTTTATCATCTTTTGCTTGAATTTTTATTTGCATATTTTGCTCTAGAGAACGCTCGACAAGTTCTCTAATATTTACTATACCAGTTTTATTTTCAATAATCTCTAGAATGTTAATATCAATATAACTATTTAATTTAAAATATTCCTTAGCTAAATCGTTTATACTGATAATTTCAAGGTCTTGATTTAGAATAATTAGGGCTTCGTCTTCTAGTTTATATTTGTATAATTTAAGTTTCATTCTTTCACCCCTTATATAATCTATGCCTATTATACATTATTGAGATTAAAAAGTAAATAGCCTGTTAAATAATAGTTATTATTGAATTAAAATAAGATTTACATCTTGTTTTAGAACAAAATAAAAGGTACAATACATATATATAATATAGTTTCATTTTTAAGTAAAAACAATAGTGATATTTTTTCGAAATTTATGTATAATGAATAAAGGGGTGAGTTTATGAAAAACAAATGGGAAAATTTTATAAAACTAGATAAAGTTAGATTAAAAGAGATTTTAACAAGGCAAGAATATTTTGTAACTCAAAAAAATGGAACTGAGGCTCCTTTTACTGGTGAGTTCTGGAATTTTCACAAAGAAGGAATTTATGTTGACATTATTTCAGGAGAACCTTTATTTTCCTCAAAGGATAAATTTGACTCTAGATGTGGTTGGCCAAGTTTTACAAAACCGATAATAGAAGATTTGATTTTAGAAAAAGAAGATTATTCCAACTTTATGCATAGAACAGAGATAAGAAGTAAATTTGGTGATTCTCATTTAGGACATGTTTTTAATGACGGACCTTTGCCACTGGGAACAAGATACTGTGTCAATTCGGCTAGTTTAAGATTTATACCTAAGGATAAATTGGTGGAAGAAGGCTACGAAGAGTTTTTAGAAATTTTTACTGAAGAAGAAACCATAAAGGAGTAACATGGAAATATCATTTATAGGCACAGGAAAAGCTGCTTTTAACCTAGCAAAGTATTTCAAAGGAAAAGAACATAATATAAAGTACGCTTTTGATGTAGATAGCAAAAAAGTTGAAGAATTTTCTTCTAAATTTTTAAGTAAAGTAGTTTCTATCGAAACATTAATTAATGATTCTGATATGGTTTTTTTAACTGTTAATGACAATATGATATATGAATTATGGGAAAAAATCAAAAAATATACTAATAAAAAAAATACAATATTTATACACTGTAGTGGAGCAAAAAAAGGTCTTTATGAAAATGAAAAGTATCATTTACATAGCCTTCACCCTGCTGCTCCCTTAACTGGAGATAGTGAATTAGCTAATATATGCTTTGGTTTAGAAGATTCTGGAATGTATAAAGATAAAATTAAAAATTTTATAGAAAATATAGGAAATCAAGTATTTTTTATACCTCAAGAGAAAAAAAGTCAGTATCATTTGGCAAATGTAGTTGTATCAAATTTAGTTCTATCTCTTTTTGAAAAGGGAACATCTTATTTATTAAATTGTGGTCTAAACGAAGAGGAGGCAATCGCTTTATTAATGCCTCTTGCAAAAGAAAATTTAGATAATATTTTAAAAAAAGGAATCAAAGCTTCTATAACTGGCCCTGTATCAAGAGGAGATTATGAAGTTTGTAAAAATCACTTAGAAGTTATAAATAAAGAGGATGAGGTAATTTATACTTGCCTTTCAAAAAATATACTAAAAATTCTAGGGAAAAATAAAGAAGAATTTGATATAAATATAAAATAGTTAAAATAGAGAGACAAGGTCTCTCTATTTTATTTTTTCCTTCAAGAAGTCTACGTACATCATATCAATATCTTTAATATGATGTTCTACCCATTTTTTCAAGAAATTTAATAGTTCATTTTGTGTATTTGAATCATTTCTAACTTCAGTTTTTAAAAAAGTTCTTAGATATTTTCTAAATTCATCATGTTCTTTTAAATGAGCTTCTTTACCTTCATAGTCAAACTCTTCAAAATAATTTTCTTCAGTTTCAAAATGATAAAAAGTATATTCTAAAAGTTCGTCTAACAATATATTTAGCCCTGAGTCGTTTAAAGCTTTAATAGATGAATTCAATTTATTTAATTTATTAATTAGGACTTTATGCTGTGCATCAATAATACTTATTCCTGTAGCTAGAGAATCATTCCAAGCAATTAATTCCATAAAAACCTCCTAAATCATTTTCATTTATTATATAACTATTTATTCAAAAAATCCACAAAAATTAAAAATTTTCTTTTTATAAATTATACGCCAATAAAAGATCTATTAATATTTAAAAATTAATAATTAACTTAAATTTATAAAACTTTGAATAATGCCAATTATTACAATTTTTAAATTTTTAAATAAAAAAATATGAGTAAAACTTTAATTTTATTAATTTTTAATATATTTTCTTTATTAGTATTATCGCAAACAAAAGTATAATTGACATTCTTAAAAAATTGTTGTACAATTTGTACAACAACAAGGAGGAATAATGGAAGAAATAATAAAAGAATTAGAGAAATTTTCTTTTTCAAAGTTAGATGCACAAGTCTATTTAACTATAGTAAAAAATCCAAAAATAAATGGCTCACAGGTTGCTAAAAAAATAAATAT
>RRZU012923521.1_pt1 | contig 22547 bp, 23 predicted proteins | sample 2165561 | NCBI WGS metagenome assembly RRZU01 (sample SAMN10456909, study PRJNA506462) | wastewater metagenome | isolation source: wastewater sludge | place: USA: Moscow, Idaho | reverse complement strand
TGTACGCGTGGATCTACGCCCCCGCGCAGCGCCACCTGCAGCTGTGGCAGTACCTGACGCGCGGGCAGCGCACACGGCGGCGGCGAGGACCCGCCCGTAAGGTCCGCCGCGCACCCCAGATCCGCTACCGGGTCCCGATCCATCACCGCCCCGCGCAGGTCGAGGACCGCGCCGAGTTCGGGCATTGGGAAGCCGACAGCGTGCTCGGGGTCCGCGGCACCGGTGCGCTGCACACCGAGGTCGAACGCACCAGCAGATTCCTCATCGCGGCCAAGATCACCGCCGCGGCAGCCGCCCCCACCGTGGCCGCCCAACAGGCGATGATCGAGCGGTTGCCCGCGCACGCGGTGAAGTCGATCACCGCCGATAACGGCTCGGAGTTCGCGTGGCACTACAAACTCGCCGACGCCACCGGAGTCCCGACCTACTTCGCGGTGCCGTACTCAGCGTGGCAGCGCGGCACCAGCGAGCACTTCAACGGACGCATCCGCAAGTACCTGCCCAAACGCACCCGGCTCGACACCATCACCGATTCCGAACTGGCCGACTGTCAATCCCCTGGGAACGTGTAGACGGGTCCGTCATGCTGCGGACCTCAGTTGTTGATCGTGTTCGTATCTGATGGGGCTGACGCCGCCGCACCAAGAGTGGCGGCGGCGGTGGTTGTAGAACTGGTCGATCCAGGCTCCGATCTGTCGGCGCGCGCACGCGCGGGTGGGCAGGAACCGGCGGTAGACGAACTCGGTCTTCAGGGTGGAGTTGAACGATTCGGCGGCAGCGTTGTCCAGCGCGCAGCCGACGCGGCCCATGGACTGGGTCAGGCCCAGGCGGCCGCAGGCCTTGGCGTGGTCAGCGCCGGTGTATTCGCTGCCGCGGTCGGTGTGCCAGATGGTGCCGGCCCGTTTGCCGCCGCGGGTGGCTGTGGCCATCTGCAGCGCCGCGATCGTCAGTTCCTGGTCGTGGTGCGGGCTCATCGCGTAGCCCAGGCAGCGCCGGGAGTACAGGTCGATGACCGTGGCCAGGTACAGCGGACCCTCGCCGGTGCGGATCAAGGTGACATCGCCGCACCACAGCTGATCAGGCCGGTCGGCACTGAACATGCGGTTGACCTGGTCCGGCGCAGCGGGCCGTTTGCCGGCGCGGGTGAGGCTGCGCCGCCGCGGCCGTTCCCGGCCGGCCCAGCCGTGGTCGGCCATGATCGCAGCGACGGTGTTCACGCTGACCGTCCAGCCCGCCTCCCACAGGTCCAGCACCACCCGCGGGGAGCCGTAGGTGTAGCCCGACTCCTTGAACGACGCCCAGATCGCCTCGACCAGGTCAGCGAAGCGTTCCTGCCGCGGCGAGGGGGCCCGGTTCCGGTGCTTGTAGTACCAGGACTCGCTGACCCCCAACGCCTTGCAGGACGTCCGGATCGGCACGTTGTGCTCGGCCCTTTGAGCGGCGATGTGGGCGGTCATGACGACCGGCCCATCGCTTCGGCCACCCAAAGGGCCGTGGATCGTTTGAGGACATCACGCTGCATCCGCAGCTCCGCATTCTCCGACCGCAACCGGGCCAGCTCGGCGCGTTCGGACTCGCTCAACGGCGCATCGTCGCCGCCGCGTTCCTCCCGGGCCTTGGCCACCCAGTTGCCCAACGTGCCCTCATTGACCCCGAGATCACGAGCGACCTGGGCGATCGGCTTGCCCGACTCCAACACGATCCGAACCGCACCCTCGCGGAACTCCGGATCGAACTTCCTTCGATTCCTAGACACCAGGCCTTCCTTTCAGGCTGTGGCGTCTACACGGTACGAGGGGAAGGCCACCCTCGGCTGGCGGACACCAGACGAGGTCCACGCTGAAGCCATCGGCGCAATCACCTAGGTCTGCGGTCGCTCTTGAGTAGCGGCCTCGCAAGTCCCGATGTAGGCGGACTCGCGAGGCCTGTACCACGCCCTATCCTGTAGCGCTGCCGCGATCACGGATGAGGTGTAGCAGCAGCACGAGAAAGTGAACGACGAAACCAACGGTCGCCACTGCCATCGTCATGACGGTCTCGAAGCCCTGGAAGGCGAGGATGCCGACAGTTGCCAAGACCACCCACAACCACAGCCAGGCCATTGACCAGCGGGCGGGGAAACCAGACCTAGAAGCGGTAGCCATGAAGCCATTGTGCAACAGCGATAGGCGGGGACGGTCCAGCCGTTGTTGCGATCAGAGACCCGCCGGGCTCGGCCCACGCTGACATTCATCCAGTGAGCCGCCACACTCCGACTGCGAGACCTCCCGTCGACAAGTACGCTGATGCCACCGGTGCAATGACCGGTTGAATCTGCGACCGTTTCTGAGACGCAGGTGGGACCGCAGCGATGGGTGACTGTCAAGGGACATTGGTAGCCAGTGGGATGCGGCCATTACCGGTCATCCATGCCTACGGGGGTAGTTCAGCTGAGGAGCTCTCCTCGAGATCTGTGAGCGCTCGTCGGGAGCTGCGGTGGCGTCATGTATCCACACGGTGCTTCCCAGTGGATCTGGCCTTGGGCGTCGAGTCGCGCTTGGTACTGGCCCGGTGGCTGCTGTAGCAGCGGCCGTGCGAGGTGGAGGTCGATGATACGTGCCAGGTCGCGGGCACCGGGACCGCTGGTTGATGCCATGTGGATGATGGCGTCGAGCAGTGTTGGGTGGAAGTCGATGATGTAGCCGGCGGCGGCTGCTCGGTTGGCGAGTTCATGTAGCCGTCGGTCGGCGAGGGTGCGCAGGGTGTCGTGGGTCAAGGGCCGATAGACCAGGACTTCAAGGCGGTCGAGGAACTCTGGTCGCAGGTTGTCTCGCAGTTGTCGTCGGACGGCTGATTCCGCGTCGTCGTGGCCGTTGGGGGTGAAGCCAGCGCTGGGAGTCGTGAAGTGGTGGCTGCCGATGTTGGTGGTCAGGATGACGATGAACTTCGCGAGATCTGCGCTGCGGCCCTGTAGGTCGACGAGGACGCCGTCGCTGAGCGCGGCAAGGAAGATGTCCAGTATTCGGGGCGCGGCCTTCTCAATCTCGTCGAGCAGCAGCACCCCGAACTGCAACTCGTTCAGGCGAGTGGTCAGCCATCGCTCGGGGGCATCGGAGCCGACGTATCCGGGGGGACTGCCGAGCAGGGAACTGGCTGTGTGGTCGCTGTACAGGCCGCCGCAGTCGACGCGGATCAGGTGATCGGGGCCGCCGTAGCCGTCGGCGATGGCGATGGCGGTGGAGGTCTTGCCGGTGCCGCGGGGGCCGGCCAGCAGCCCGACCCACAACGGCCCGGGCTGGTGCCGCAGGCCGGTGGCTGCTGAGGTCAGCGCGGCTGTGATCGCTTCGGTGTCTTGCCCGACGACGCCGCGTTGCAGGCTGTTGCGCACCGCGGCCGGATCGAGCAGTGACTGGTGGCCTGCGGCTGTGGGATCGACTGGGATGTCGGCGGCGGTGACGGTGCGGTCGAGGCGCTGGCTGGCCGTGGCGGCGGCCAGGTCCAGCCGGTCGATGCCGAGGGCGGGATGTTGCAGTTCGGGGCAATCCGGCGGCGGTGGTTGGGCGGCGGCGGCGACTGCCTCAGCGGTGATGGCCACTGAGTGGTAGGTCGCCAGCAGATGGGCGTGGTCGTCGAGTTGGGGCGGCTGCGGTGGTGGCGGGTGCGGCGCTGTGGCCGCGGCGGCTGGCACCGTGACTTGGGTTCCCGGTATGTCGAGCGGGGTGTCGGTGCTGGCGGTGAGCAGGACGCGCAGGTTCCGGTCCAGGGCCCGCCAGACGAGCAGTTCGATGCCGGTGGTGTCGATGTTGGGGCCGTCCAACGCCCCGTCGACGATGAGGACCAGGGAACGGGGGAGGGTTCGCAGCACGGACACCAGGTCGCTGCACGCGCCCAGATGCCAATGGTCGCGGAACGCCACCAGCACCGGCCGGGTGCCGACCAGGGCGGCGGCGATGTCGTCGACCAGTTGATCGCGGCCGGGCCCGGGCGGGCAGATCGCCTTCACCAAGGCAGGCGGGTTCATCCGCGACAGCTGGGCAACGACGGTCCGTGCGGACCGTGTGGTGGCGGGCCGGGCTGCTACGGGAGCCCGCAGCCAGTCGGGGTGCGCGTCGATGGCGGGTGCCAACCTGGCGGGGCCGCCGGGGGTCTCGTCGAGGGGCCGGTCCCGGGGAGAGTCGGGGCACGCCAGGGCCTCGATCAGGAGACTCTGGAGACGTGGCAGCGGGTCGGTGTGGAGGGCAGCGGCTTCCAGGACGTGCAAGGCAGACCCGTCGGGGTCCGGGCCGGGCTCGGCAGGATCGTCTTGGTCGTGCCACAAGGTGACCGGCTGCGTGCTGCGCAGGAGTGCGGCGGCCACATGAGGAACGGTGACTCGCGGCGCGCAGGCGCGAGCCGCGTAGCCGGACGCGACTGCGACCAGTTCACGCAGGGCCGGTGGCAACGCCAGGGTGCTGATCGGCTGAGGGTCGGGCAGGCCGGCGGCGACCAGGGGCGCCGACGCGGCTGTGACGGTTGCCAGCCCCTTTGCCCATGCGACCGACTGCGGGTTGCGAGAGCGGAACACCCAGCACACGACGCGCAGCCGATCGTCGACGTTGTACACCACGGTGGCTGGCACGCCGTGGGAACCAGGCGGCATCGGCAGGTACCGGTGCAGTCGCTGCGCGGCTGCCACGGCGGCGGTGACTCGAGGGTCGGTGGGTGGCAGTGCGGTCGTGGTCAAGGGGCACACGATCACCTGATGCGTGTCGCGTTGATCGTCGAGCAGCACTCGACCAGGACCGTGGCTGGGATCGGGGGCGATCACCAGCGGCCAGGAACCTTGGGGGTCCTTCACGAAGGCAGCGAGCATCGCGGCTGGGAGGTCGTCGCCATGCTCGTGCATCGAGGGCCTCGTTTCGTCGGTGGGTGGCCGGGTTGCGGTCCGAGGAGCTGGGGTGGGGCCCGCCCCCCGCGCGAGCCCCACCTCAGCGACTAGGGGACGTATTCCGGTGAGGTGACCGGGTCGTCGTCGGTGGTAGTCCATGAGAAGGACTCGCCGCGGATCTGCACGTGCGGTGACGCCGTGCGCTGCGGCGGGAGCACCGGGCGGACGGGGGCGTCGGTCACTGTCCAGATCTGCGTATCGGTGTGCGGATCCACCGAGGGCTTCGGTTCCATGGTCGGCTCGGTCACAGCGGGCTCCTATCGAGGCGGGGCTTTGCGAAATGGGGACGGGGGATAGCCGCCGAGGTCACTGGACCCGACGCCTTGACACTCCCGGCGGCGGATCGCTGCGACGGCATGGTGGTTCGAGTGAGGGTGGTGGCGTCGGGGGTGCCGATCACGCGGACGTCGGCAGCCGCGGCCGCCAGCTTGCGGGACAGCGAGCCAGGAGGCGCCACCACCGTGACGGCAACGTCTTGGGCGATCAGGAATCGGGCCACTATGGCGAACAGTCCGTCACCGGAGCAGATCACGACGCGGTCGAAACGTGATGCGACGTCTTCGTTCAGGACGACATCAGCCAGGGCGAGATCGGCTCCATCAGGCCCCGGGCACCACACCAACCGCGCGCCGGGCCACGCCACGCCGGCGGTAACCAGGGCCGCGTCGCAGCTGGTCGCCAGGATGACGTGCGCGTCAGCGGGAACACCCGAGGCGCTCAGTACTGCAGTCCGCGCTTCGGTGGCGTCGGCGGGGGTAAATCGTGTGCCGCCGATGATGTTCTCCACGTCCACCAGGACGAGCGTGCGATCGCCGTGGCCGCTCCTGCTTGAGAGCCCGACAGGATTCGCGCTTATGTTCACACCCCGAAGATGGTCCCGACTGCGCGGTCCAACCAGGCTTCCCCCACGGGTCACTTGGACCTTGGGGGCTCCCCGTACTTGAGCGTGGTCGGGGTGTTCACGCCGCGCTCTTGACGGTCGCGGTGAGCAGGATACGTGCCCGGTAGTTGTGGTGGTTGACGAAGCCTCGCCCGGCCCGCTTGATGTTCTTCGCGTTCAGGTTCGCCGCTTCTGTTCGGGCGTTGGTGACCCGGGTGAGGCAGAACGCGCGGATCTGGTCCTTCCACGCCTTCAGGGTCTTGAACAACGCGGCAGGTTCAGGCAGGTCCGTGGCCAGTACCGCGGTCTGGAGCCGGGCCCATTCGGTGTCGAAGGCGGCGTTGGTGCGGGTGGCGAGGAGTTGGATGACGATCTCCTTGACTGCCCAGACGACCGCCAGTTCGATGTCGGTGGCCAGGATCTGATCCAGCCGGGCCCGTTGAGCCACGGACAGGTTGGCCTGTTTGCAGGTCAACAAGGTGCGGTACCGCCACGCCGGGTCCACGATCCGCCCGCGGCGCGCGTGCAGGTCCCACGACCGACGCCGCCGGACTTGGGTGACCATGTGGTTGGCCCGGGTCATCACATGCCAGTGGTCAGCCACGATCGCCGCGTCGGGCAGCGCATCGCGGATCGCGGCCCGGAACTCCGCGCTCATGTCGATCGCCACGAGCTGGACCCGTTGACGCCAGGACGTGGGGCGTTGGCGTAGCCACCAGCGCACCGCAGTGCCGCGGCGGCCATCCACGACATCGAGCACGGCACCGGTGTCCAGGTCGGTGAACACGATCGACCACGGGTCGATCTTCACCGTCGCACCGTGGTCGAGCTTGACGAACCGCATCGACCGGAACCGGTGCTCATCCACTCCCAGGTGGCGCACCGGCACGGCGTCCGGGTCGTGGACCGCGGTCACCGTGGCGCTCACCAAGCCCATCACAGTGCGCCACGACAGCCCCACCTCACCAGCGACCGCGGTCACCGAACGAGCCTCCGACCCCAACGCGTCGACGATGCGGGCAGCCAGCCGGGTCGTGATCCGCGACCGCAACCCCACCTGGTCGGTGGTCTGAGTGAACGTCACCCGCGCACACGAGTCGGTGTCACACCACAGCCGGCGCTTGCGGACCCGCACCTGCACCCGGCCAGCGATCGGCACGTCCGCGACCCTGGACACCGGTCGGGAATGCACCCGGGCCGAGTCGAACCCGCAGTCCGGGCAGTGACCGACCGGCTCGATCGGCTCCACCAGGACCCGACGTCCACCACCGGGGTCATCGACCGCGTCCAGCACCCGGTAACCGGGCAGATTGAACAGCACTGTGGCCGCGTCCCGCGGACTATCCTGAAACAAGGCTCGTGGTCCTTCCGACGGATGCTTCGCAACACCCATCGTGGCGGACCACGAGCCCCTCACATCAGCAGAACACCACGCTCAAGTACCGAGAGCCACCTTGGGGGCAGCCGAGCCCTCCGGTCCGGTCCTCCCGGTGAGGCGACATCGCTCTCGGTTGTTCAGCCCACTGGGGGGCTGTTACGGCGGCCCGTTTCGGGTCGAGAGAGCTTTGGGGGACGGGAGTAAGCGGACCCCTGGACTTGGTCCTGTTCCAGAGCCTTGGGTACGAGCGGTGGCGTGTGGAGCGACAATTCCCCCGGTCTATGCAGTCCCCGGACTTTTTCGATCTGGCCCTGCGGCAGCCACCTAGCTTCGTGGTAGGAACTTACGGAGCAGGTTATGAGTGTGCCGTGGGGGTGGACGCTACGGGCGCGTGCGGCATCGCGTCCAAGGCTTCTTATCGCGTCCACATTCGTCCCAATCTCCACAGTAAGTCCGGTCAGCACACTGGTGAGTCGAGCGTCCATGAACAGCGCCAGCATGAGGCACGCCAAGTTGGGCCATTGGTGCGGGTCACCGTGTTCGCGATTCAATTCCTCCCGTCTACTCTTGCTCGTGTTAGCGGCGAGACGTGGCAGGTAGGAACGCTGAAGAGCAGCCGTGAAGTCGGATTCTCGTGCCCATGTCGGGTCGATGTGCAGCACGAGGTTCTTGAAGTCCTCGTATGTGATTGTGACGCGGCGGGCGTTCCCGATCTTGTTCAGCAGGTCCCGATTGTCCGTCGAGGTGATGCCCTTGGTTCGGATGAGGTGTAGCAACACGCAGCCATCCACAATGACCGCTGGTCCTGCGTCGCTTGCACCCTTCTTCTTCGAGGGATCCGGGGAGTAGCTCCCGCTGGTCAGAGGCTCGCTTTGGACGACCTTGGCAACTCCCACTCCCGGAAAGGTGTAGCAATTCGGGCTTTGCTTCTTGGTAGTTCTGATGAGTCTGTCGACCCTTTCCGGGGCGGGGATACAGGAGATGAGGGATTCGTCATCGGCGCTGAAGCCGTGCCCACCCGCTGCCACGAGTCGCATCCCGGCGAAATGATCACGGGTCCAGTCGAGGTTGCCGAGGAGGAAGCTTCCGCCGCGCAGGGTGATCAAGACCGGGGAGGCGCCGAGATGGTCGGCTTTGTGCCCCCACTCCACCCGTGTTCCCATGGGTCACGCTCGCGGGAGTTGGTCAGCGAACGCGGCGGTGTCCGGGTCGAGGACCCGGATCTGGTCTCGGACGACGGCGAAGATGTCGTCGTAGCTTCGTACTACTTGCCCGTCGTCGGGTGGCGGGAACAGCCATAACCTGCGGCCGGCGCGGTCTGCTTCCAGCATCCGTAGCAACAGGGCGGTCATCATCTCGGTGACTTTGACTGGGTCGATGTCTCGCGCTTCGGCCATCTGCTCGATTTGCCGGTACAGCGATTCGCCGGCCCGATCAAGCAGCTCCATGATCCAGCCGAGCTGGTCTCGCAGTTCGTCGTCTCGGTCAGTCATCGGTTGCCTCCGAGGTGGGTCCCTGGTCCGGGCCTGTAAGTTGCTGCACGGCTTCCTCGAGTTCGCGGAGGAGTTCTTCGGCGCCTTGCTCGACGAAGTCGCGGTAGTTGGGGACGTGGCGGAGGAGCCACCGGAACGCCAGGTCGTCCTCGTCAGCCTCGTAGAGGCGTTCGAACTCCGTTAACTGCTCGTCGGACAAGTTGGCATTCCGTGTAATGGCCTGACCGACCCGGGTCTCCAGGTTGTCCTGCACCCATTCGTGGAGTTTTCGGCGCTGGTTCACCGGCCAGCCCGCAGGAAGCCCGATGCCTTGCAGCCAGGTATCGGCCTCTGCCGATGCGGGGTCGGTCTGCAGGAACTCCTTGAGGCGGCCGCCCGCCGTCTGCGGCAACCGGGCCAGGGCCGCGGTCAACGTTTCACCGTCGCCGTGCGGCCGCAGGGATCGCATGGCCTCGGCGATCGATCCGCCAGAAACAGCCTCAGGTGGGCTGTCGGTTTCGACCAGGAGGCCGCCGCGGATGCTGGGATCAAGCAGATGCACTAGCAGCCACACGGCCACCACCTCGGCCTCCCGCGGGCTCAGGTGCCAGCGCTCTGCGATCTCCTTCAGCTCCTTCTCCAGGCCTTTGCGTGCACCTTCAAGTGCGGCATCCAGCTGCTCTGGTCCGCTCTCCCCGGACGGGGTGGTGGTGGTCATGGCTTGGCCCCCTCCTCGAGTGTCCGGATCAGCAGGTCGGCGTCGTCTTTGGGCGCTGTGTGTGTACCCGGGTCCGCTTGTCCCCCGCGCCGCGGCTTTGGCCGGGACTCGGTGAAGCGGGCCGCCCTGTCGTGGATGCGGTTTACTCGCATCTCGAGGTCCGTCCGCATCGCCCAGTATTCCTGGCGGATCATTCTGTCCTTGACGCGCTGCCGTGCCTGCTCGACGACGGCTTGGTCGGTGTCCGCTTGGGGTGGACTCAGGGTCATGGGCCCGCGTTCTTGGCCGTCGACCACGATGCGGGCGACGGCATCGTACTGGCGCATCCGGCGCAGATATACCTCTTTGAGGGCGAGCTCGGCGGCCATGACGGCCTGGTCCTTACCGGACATCTTCATAGCGATCAGCGTGCCCACGTTGGCGAACACTGCTTGCGCCAGCCGGTCGCTGGTGGATGCTTCGAACGCGGAGAACCCGACCAGTTGCTGCATGTTCTGGTGGGCCAAGGTGAGGCCGACGTTGAACTTGCGCGCTTCGGCGACCAGTTCCTCCAGCTCCCAGGAGACGTAGTTCTGGAATTCGTCGATGTGGATGTAGAAGGGGTGGCTGTCGTCGGAGGGCCGGTTGCGTAGGGCACGGTAGATCCGCTGGAACAACCAGGAGCCGAGGAACCGTGTCGCCTGCACGGTCAACCCTCGTGTCGGCGCGAGGTTCACCAGTAGGAGCCGGTTTCGTGTGGCGATGTCGTCGAAGGACAGCGGCGAATCTTGGCCACTGGTGATCTGTTGCAGCGGTGATCCGCGGGTGAAGTCGGAGAACTTCGCCGACGCCCAGTGCGCGACCTCGGCGCGTTCCTCCGGCCGCATGTTGTTGTACAGCTGCCACCGGGCGGAGAGTTCAGTGTCGGTGTCCTGCAAGCGGTTCGCCACCGCGCCGCGGGCGTTCGCGGATCGGCCCAGGGCAAGCGCCAAGGCGATGGACGGGCCCAGGTCTTGGCAGATCTCCTCGCGGTAGGCGGTCTCGATCCACATCTCCACGGTCTCTTGGAACCGGGGCCCGGTGAACTGCTCGTAGGAGGCGTGCCGGATGACCTCCATGACGTCGTCGACGGCATTCAACCGCACCAACGGATCGTTGTCGGTATCGACGGTCAACGGGTTGACTTGTGGCAGCGCCTCAGGATCGGTGAAGTCGAGCAGGATGACGTCATCCTCTCGGCCTGCGGCGGCTGCTTGGGCCAAGGCGTGTTCCACCAGGGGCCCGTGCGGGTCGAAGACAGCGACGCCATGCCCCCCGTGGATGTCGCCGGCCACGACGTTCATCATCAGGTTCGTCTTCCCGGATCCCGTCTTGCCCAACAGGTAGATGTGGCGCATGCGGTCGGTGGTGTTCATCGTCACGTCGACCCGCTCGTCAGACCTCGCACCGGTCACGGTGACTTCCCCCAGCACCGCCGCCCGTTGTTCTTCGGCGACGACCGGCAACGCCCCCCGCAGGGAGAGCCGGATGCCCTGACCCTCGAATCCACGGTTCTCGAATGACCCGTAGGGCGCGTGCCAGGCGCGCACGATCAGTTCGGGGGGACCGCTGAACGTGGCGGCGTGTTCGTTGCGATCGCACACGCGCAACGCCGGGACACCGGTGATGATCCGCGCCAGCGAAACCGCCCACACTCCCACTTGGTCGGGTTGGCTGTCGTGCATCACGACGTCGAGGTCCAGCAACGGGCCACCTCCGGCGAGTTTGCGGACCCGGCGGAAGAACGTGGTGGCGCGGTCGACAGCGACGGCGGGACCGAATGTCGATACTGGAGTCGACGGTGCCGCGTCCGGCCGAACCCGCACCACCAGGTCCACCGCGCACGCGCGTTCCTCGTGGCGCAGCACATCGATCACCTGCGCCCAGTCGCCGGTCACAGGTAGCGGCGCGTCGGACTCCACCGGGACCACTCGCACCGAGTCCCGCCAGATGTCGGTATCCCGGTCACCGCTGCTGGTGCCGATGGAGAAGCCGGGCACCAGCGTCGCGCCAGCGAAGTCCTTCAACCATTGGATCCGGTCAGCGGCCAACGGATCGGGGTCGCCAACGTATCGGCACTCCAGATGCAGGCGCGAGTCCGGCCACCCCGGCACGCTGGGGTCTCCCGCGCCGATCACCAGCCGCCACGCCAACGCCAGTTCCGGGTCGCCGACGTCGGCGAGATACCGCAGCATCTCCAACTGCATCGGCAAGGTCTTGACCGCGTTCTTCGACCGGAACCCGCCAAGGGAAACCGCCCACTGCACGTTCGCTTGTGTGTTGTCCACGCTTCAGACCCTATGCAGGCCGGCAGCGTGGGCGGCTGGCGTCCCCCATGAACAGGCCGGTTCATGGGGGAGGTACGCAATCGGGCCGGGGCGCGCCGTCGGGTCGCGCCGGCGGTCCGACCCGGTGCCGCGCTGGGATGATGACGGCTCTTCCGGTTAGTGGCGTAGGTGGCAGGTGCGGCGCAGCTGGTGTGGGCGCGGGCACGGTCCCAGGCGGCGATCTGGCCACCGCCGCCCTCCCGCTGGGAGTGCACCACCACCGGTTCACCCTCAGCCCCGTAGGGTCAGCCAGGCCAGGGCACGTTTCGGGTCGCCGAAGACCGGCCCGCCGACTACCCGCGCCAGCTGCGGCGATGGGCAGTGCCGGGCGAAGTCTCCGACCATCGCGTCCATCACCGATTCCGGGACGGGGCGGGCGCGTGCGGCGTTGCGGGCCCGCACCAGCGCGGGCGGGACGTCCAGCCGCAGCACGCCTGGGGCGCCCCCGGCGGCACGCACGACGCAGGCCGACTCGGCAAGGTGGGCCGGGTTGACGTTGGTGGCGTCCAGGATGACCGGCAGCCCGCGGGAGACCCGCGACGACAGACGCCGGTGGACCAGGGACCAGACCTCCGCCTCGCATCTGTGGTCGCGAGCGTCCCCGGTGACCTGCCGGCGCGCCGCGTCGGAACTGATCGCCCAGTCTGGCCCGGCCACTCCCGCCGCCACCCGAGGGCGACCAGCGTCGATTTCCCGGCTGCGGGTGGCGCGACCAGCAGCAGCGCCCGGGCGTCCGCGCAGCCGTCGAGCCGCTCGTCCCTACCCATGTCGTTCCCTCCTCTGGGGGCCGGCGGCCCGGCCGGCCCCCAGGGTCGGTCAGTGGTACCTGTCGTATGTCCGCGCGAGCGTGCCGAGATCGTTGGATTGCTCCTTGATCCGGTCGTTGACGCGTATCGAGTACCTCGGCCCCAGATGACTCTGGTTGTCCACCAGCTCCACCAGCCCGTAGCTGACTGTCTTGGCCTTCAAGGTCTTCGTGGTCATGACTCCTCACCTCCTTCCACGCGGTGGGGCGAGTTCCCCTTGGGGCGGGAGCCTCGTTCGCGGGCGGCGCTCATGGCGTCTTCCCACCGCAGGAGGCTGCTAGCCAGGCCCACAGGTTGCCGTCGGTCGCGGTGATCCTGGTGGTCGGGGTCATCGACATGGACATCAGCCGCCCGGAGCCGGCCACGTGGTCGAGCCCCAGGGCGTGGCTGATCTCATGGGCGGCGATGAGCTCGTCGTCGGGACCGACCCCGGCGCGGGCGGGGTTGAGGCGGGCGACGCCGGACTCGATGGTGTCTCCGCTCCACTGCGGGCCGCCCACCCCGGCGGCGCCGCCGAAGTCCCGGCCAGAGTCCCACCCGGCGGCGATGCCGCCGGGCAGCGGCTGCTCGGCGGCCCAGCCGTCGAGGTCTGGGCCGCGGGTGAACCGCAGTCGCCCTCCGCTGCTGCGTTGGATGGCGGCGAACGCGCGGGCCACCAGCACCTCTCCGCCCGCGGGGGCGGAGTCGTCGTGGACGTAGGCCCACCGGATCGGCGCGCACGGCCAGGCGACGCGGGGGGTGCCGTCGGCGTTCTCGCCGTCGATGTAGGAGTAGGTGCCGGGTGCCGGTCGGTAGGCAGGGCCCGCGTGGTGGGCCCGGTCGCGCCACTTGCCCCCTTCTGCACCGGTCGCCCCGGTCACGGCGGTCCCCGGGGCCCAGTGGCGGGCCCCGAAGACGGCGACGGCGGCCAGGGTCGCGGCCACCAGCACCGCAGCGGCGGTCCGCCACGTCGCGGTGATCGCTTCCCAGGCCAGCCAGATCATCGCGGTTGCCCTCCCTGCCCGTCGGAGGCCTTGTCCGGGCCGTTCGGCTCCTGCTGGTCTCCGGCCCAGTTGACCATCGCGTCCAGCAGTGCCTTACGTCGCGCGGCGCGGTCGGCCAGCCGCCCGCGAAGCTCGGCCACCTTGTCGCTGGTGGGCCGCAGGGGGGTGTGGTCGATGGCCACGCCCTGCTTCTTCAGGCCGGTGCGCAGCTGCGGCAGGCCCTGCGCCGGCTCCTGCACGGTCGGCTCCCGGCCGACGACCGACGCGTCGTCGCGGACGGCGGGGGTGAACGGCAGTCCCAGGATGGTGTGGGCGACGGCTCGGGCACCGTCGGCGGAGACCAGCAGCTTGTTCACTCGGCCGACCAACTGGTTCCACCGCGTGGTGCAGATCTTGTGCAGGACGGCGGCGATGCGTGCGTCGAGCTTGCCCGATCGCCAGATCCACACCCGGTTGCGGGCGTCGATCATATGGAGGTGGTAGGCGTAGGCGCGGTGTGCCCTGCTGGCTGCGGTGCCGTCGTTCTTGGCGGCGAACCACTCCCACACGGGTGGCCCGTAGCTGAGCGCAGCCGTGGCCGCGACCAGCGCCGCGGTGGCGATCATCCCCCAGGCAGAGACCATCGGAGACGCCACGATGCGCCACATGAGCATCATCCAGGTGACCGTGGCCAGCCCCATTGCCACCGCCATGCGCAGCCGCGAGCGCTTCCGCAGTTCGGCGGCCTCGTCATCGCCGAATAGGCCCTGGTCGCTGGTCGACTCCAGTTCGTCGGCCTGGTTGGCGGCCCGCCCGGCCCTGTTGCTCGCGTAGAACGCCCCCGCGAGGGGCAGCACGACGGCCATCGCCCACAAGAGTGTCTGCCAGCTCAACAGGGGCGTGTTCATCAAATAGCAGACCAGCGCGATCGAGCCGATGGAGTCCACCGCCATGAACACCGCCGGGGCGTACCGTGCGATGGCCGCGCTGCTCTCGGCGAGCTTGTCCTCGTCGGCGAGCTGGCGGTCGCGGTCGCGGATCTCGCGCACCGTCATCCGCCTGCCGCCCGGCTTGCGGGTTTCCCCGTCGGACTGTTCCACCCGCTGCAGCCGGTTCTCGGAGCGGGCGTCGAGCCGGATCGCCCGCTTCAACGGGCGCGCGGCACGCTTGCCGAACCCGACCAGCAGGTCCGCGGTCTTCTTCAGCGCCGACCGGTAGGAGGCTTGGGCGGCGACCTTGGCGGCCTCGTCGCAGTCGCCCGCGTCGAGGGCCGGCCCGGCCTGCCGCGCCGCCGCGGCACCGATCTTCACCTGGTCCGGGCTGGCCCCCGCCGCGGTGAAGTCGGACGCCACGGGCCGCCGGTGCTGCCCGCTGGTTGTGGTGGTGGTGTCGGGACCGGGGTCCCGGTAGATGCTCGTCATGATCAGCCTTCCCTTCTACTTGTTGGTGATCTCGACGTCGACGAACCGCTGGGCCGGGGAGCCCGCGGGTCCTGGCTTCGGGTCGTGGTTGGCCACCCCGCGGGTGGTGATGGAGTCGCGCGGTAGGCCCGCCTCGGTGCGCAGCCAGGAGCCGACCGCCTCAGCTCGACTCCGACTGAGCGCTAGGCCCCCGGCGAAGTTCGTGTGTCCAGTGACGACGATCCGTGCCCCGGGCCGGGCCTTGGCCGCGCAGGCCAGCAGGTCGGCCCGCAAACTTGCGGTGAGCAGCATCCGGGGGCTGTTCGGCGGGAACAGGGCCCCGTCGAGGCGGCACCCCGGTGGTCGGCCCGGGGGCAGCGAGGACACGGCGGTGATCGGCACTATCGGCGCCGGGGTGCCCCGCCCATCCGGTCCGGCGACGGCGTTCTCGATCCCGATCACACGTCCGCCACCGGCGCGGATGGTCCCGATGATGACTGCCTCGGCCCACTTCCGGGAGGCCACGTCGAGTGGCTGCTGCTCGGACGTGGTAGTGAACGGGAGGACCTCCACGAGCACGGACACTCCTCGCAAGGTCGGGACGCTGTGGGCCTCGCGCAGGTGTCCGACGACCTTGCTCGGCTTCACCGACCCCGGTGTGGTCACGCCCATATCGATGGGGTCAATCGTGCTGATCAACGGCGTGTACAGGATGGTGGTGTTCGGCGCGCGGGAGGCCGCGGACGCCAGTTGCGCCAGCCATGACCGTTGTCCGCTGGAGCCCGAGGGCGCTTCTGCGGCCGCTTGGGCGGCGTTGGCGCGTGCGGTATCGGACAGCATCGGCTCGTAGTGCAGCGGCTGGCCGGCGGTATCGCGTGGCGTCAGATCGACGGCTGATGCGGCGATTTCCGACTGGCCATCGGTGACCACGAGCTGTACTGATCCGCCCGCCTTGGCGATGGTCTCGAGCAGGGACTGCCCTTTCGCGCCGGGGCGGGCGGCGGCCACGCCGGCTTCCCCGGCGGGAGCGGCCACCACCGTGGCCGCGACGGCCGGCGGTTCCTGGTGGCGCAGCAGCACGAACCCGCCCAGCGCCGCTCCTGCCGCGATCAGCGCACCGACGCCGACCCAGACCCATTTGCTGACCAGGTAGATCACAGCGGCCACCCCCCTGGGGACTTCTCCCCCGCGACGGGCGTGGCGGGGGCACCGGCATCCCCGAACCACACGGCCACGCCCAGGCGCAGGTCCGAGACGCGGCGGTCTTCGATCGAATCGGTCTGAGGGACATTCATGAGGGACTCCGTTGCGTGGGAGGTACAGGGCGGGGGACGAGCCAGGTGTTCGCAGTGGCCTGGCTCGTGACGACGGCGGCGGGCATTCCACACCCGCAGCCGCATGCGGTGGTCATCAAGTCCTCGATGACGCTGGAGCGAGCAAATTCGGTGTCCACGATTCGAACCTGCACCGAGCACGGCCTCTGAGCCATCCACCCCCCGGTCGGTGGGACGACGGTGGGGGAAGGCGTTCCACGCGGGCTGGGCGGAACACCCCGATCGTGGCTGGCGCGGCCTTGTGGTCCTCAGAGCCCGAGCTGGGTGGCGGCGTTGTCGGTCCAGGCTTCGTGGACGCGGACGTAGGTGCTGAGGGTCGCCAGGCTGCGGTGGCGGGTCTGGTGGGCGATGGCGCGGTCGGAGGCGCCGCGGAGGTGGGCGTAGGTGACGAAGCCGGCGCGCAGGCTGTGCGCGGAGTAGGGGAGTGGGTCGAGGTCAGCTCGTGCGACAGCGTTCTGGATGAGGGTGTTGATGGATTCGGGGTTCAGCGGTCGGTCCAGGACGCGGTTGCCTTTGGACACGGGTCGGAACAGCGGGCCGGTGGTGATGCCGGTGGTGTCGAGCCAGGCGTCGAGGGCGGCGGTGGGGGAGCGGTGGGGTTGGCTGGAGCCGCGGGGCAGGACGACCAGTTCGGTCTGGTCGCCGACCTGGTTGGTCTTGGACCGGGGGATGGCTAGAACGAGGCCGTTGGGGTGTTCGGCGAGGTCGTCGACGGTGATGGCGGCGAGTTCGCTGCGGCGCAGGGCGGCGACGAACCCGACGAGCAGCAGGGCCCGGTCGCGCAGTCCGGCGAGGTCGGGCTCTGGTGCCCTGCCTGGGGTCTTCCAGGTCTTGGTGGTGGGGCAGGCGTCGATGACGTCGAAGAGGGTCGGTGGCATCAGGGGTGCGGACTGTTCGGCGGGGGTGGAGTGGGTGCGGCGGATGCCTTCCCAGACGGCTTGGACGCGGGCGTGGTCGGCTGGGTCGGGCAGGTGGCGCAGGGTGTGGGCGAATCGGATGGCGGAGATGCGCCGGCTCATGGTGCCGACCTTGGCGCCGTGGCGGGCGAGCTCGGTCAGGTACTGGGACACGGCGGCCGGTGGTGCGGGGATCGGTTCGTAGCCGTGGGCGGTGCACCAGCTGGTGAACTCGCGCCAGTCGGATCGATAGCCGCGCAGGGTGTTCGCTGAGCGGGCCTTGGCGACGTAGTCCGCCTCGTCCGGGGTCAGCGGGACGTCGGCGACCAGCTGCAGCGCATCACTGGACGGCGCCGTCACGGGCTCGAGGTCACCGTTCACAAGACACGAGACTAGCTAGTATCGCACGGGATTCCCTGCATAATCCCGCGTAATAGGAGGTTCCAGGGCGTTGCGACGGTCGCAACGGGTACAGGGATCTGGAGTCGCGCTGTACACGCGCTGCGTCCCGACGTCTGCCGACACCGGCCGGCATGCCGCGCACCTTTCGCCCAGGGTGCGGAGCGGCCCGTCTACCGTGTAGGTGTGCGCGAGGTTCGTCCCACGATCAAGGTCATAAGGACGCTGCCACGCGAGTCCTTTGCTGATCCGACAGCTTGGGAGCAGATCAAGAATAAGGATTGGGCGGATCTGCGTCTTTACGGCTTGGAGCAACCGCTGCTGATTGACGCGCGGCGACGATTCGACACTCAGTCTGCCGACATCCATCAAGAGTCGACCAAGGCGGCCGGAAGGCGCGTGTACGAGGTCCGCGATCGAAGCGGAGCAGGCTGGAGGGGCGCAGTCATCGTCGATGACGACGGCGACCCGTGGTTGGTCTACGTCGACCGGCATGATGCCTTCCATTCTTCGGCCGCCGCGTACTTCAAGTCCCGCGGGTTCCTTCCGACCCCGGCCGAGTACAAGATCCGTGACCGCGAGGAAGCCGAGAGCGCCTTCCGGAGGTGGCAAGGCGGGCTTCTTCGTCAGCTGACCGATGCCATTGTCAGAGCGACGAACTTCGATCGGAAGATCCGGATCACCATCAATGGGCACCGGACTACCGATCACGTCACGTTCGAGGTTTCGGTCGACCACGATCCCCCTGCTGTTTCAGCAGCTGAAGCGCATCAGTCCAGCTCATTGGTGACGGTCATCCTGAAGGTCCGCGCCGTTGTCGGGGATGCCTTCCGGCAGGAGGTGCTGCACACGGCGCTCCCGTTCCTGCAACCTGACGCCAGTCAGTACGAGTCGGCGTACGGCCGCGACGGGTCGATGACACACCTGATCACGCTGACGCACGCCAGACTGATCCAGTTCGCGGCGAACATTGCCGACGGCCAGCCGGTCGTAGCCCAAGAAGCCTTCGCGCCCACGCATCTGCACTACGTGGGAATCGAGTACCTCGTTGAGGGCTTCATCACGGGCAGTCCGGTGCGTGGCGTCTGCGGGACCTGGTTTGTTCCAACGCGGGACGATACCGCTGACCTGCCGGTGTGTGTCCGGTGCGATGACGAGATGCCCATCGCCGAAGCGGTGCTGGAGATGATCAAGACCCACCAGCACTAAGGCTCACAGGTCGTTCAGCGCGTCCAAGTCATCCTGGTTCAACTCGCCGCCCTCATCGCGAACTCGTTCAGCGATTGCCGTACCGTTGCCCAACGCATGAGCCACCGTGGCCTTGGCGCGCTCGCGACGATCGATAAACTCCAGCAAGTCGGACATGCGAATGCGTCGGTGGCTGCCGACTCGGTGGAAATCGAGTTCCCCGTTGTCCATGAACTTGAGCAGATGCGGTCGACTCATGTGGAGCAGATCTGCAGCCGCGTTCGGAGTGATCTCCGAGTCCGACTCGAAGACGGTCACATCAACGCCACGAGCCATCGCAGCGGCCACGCTCTGCAACAGAACTGCAACTGGCGATCCCTGGGGCAGCGATTGCGCCAGGGAGCTCAGTTGCTCGAGTTCGCCTTGATCAACGGCCAAGGCCGCCAGCGAGTGGTTCATCGTCAAGATCCTTGCCACTACTTTCACTAACTGTCACGACTGTAGCAACTGTCATGAGTGTAACGCAAGGGCACGACGAGCATCAGCCTGAATGCACGCCAAACGGTCTCGATGCCTCACGTAGGAAGTCCGGCCAAACGGTGACTGTGTTGGACATGGGAAGCGAGTGAACCGCCTGTGTTCGTGCGGCCCTTGGCCACCTGTGAGCCGCGTCATTGAGGCTCCCACGGGACAGCCCCCGCGTGGCGCCGCTCGGCTGGGGGATCCATTTGGCTCGCCGAAGTCTCACCCCAGTCTGGTATTACCCGAAAGGAGCTCGACCAATGGCCACATTCTCCGAGGGCGGCCTCCACCGATATGCGGCGGCGCTGCACAGTCTCCACATCGTTGAAGACGTGGAGATCATGCCGGAGCTTGGCGTGGTGCGCTTCGTGTCCGCAGGCTGCTGCGTCCTGCATGCCCACTTCAATCCCGCAGATCCCGGGTTCGTGTGGCTCGAGGAGCGTTTGCCCATTCCCGAGGACGTATCGATCCCCGACCTGCTGCGCATCTTCAATCAGCACAACTTGAACGCCGAGGTAGTCAAGGCATACCTGGACCCCGACGGCCTGTGCGTCCTCAGCTACGAACGGAACAACCCCGACCTGCCACCGCTCGAGGAACTGATCTACCAGCTGAATATCGGATGTCTCGCCCTCCTGCAGTCGAGCTACGCGGTCGGCAAGGCGCTGGACAACTTCGTAATGCCAGCCGACCCCTTCGACACCACCACCCAGGGATGAGCGACCGTGGCCGCACCAACTACCGAAGAAGCCCTATTGAGCTCGGCGATCGCACTATGCAACGTGCAGCCGGAACCGGTGCGGCAGTTGGCGGTTCTGCTGGCCGACGTGGAGGCATTCCTCGGCAGGTTCATCAGCTTCCCCACCGAGCACGCCAAGGTCGCGACCACACTGTGGATCGCACATACCCACGTCTTCCGGATGTTCGAGACGACCCCCCGGATCGCATTCATCTCACCCGAGCCGGCCTCCGGCAAGACTCGGGCACTGGAAGTGCTCGAGCTGCTGGTGGCTGAGCCCATGGCCACCTGCAACGTAACCGCCCCGGTTCTGTTCCGGGCGATGGCCCGTCCTATCCCTCCAACAGTGCTGCTGGACGAAGCCGACGTCATCTTCGGACCGCACAGCACTCGCGACGACCTTCGCGGCCTGATCAACGCGGGCCACCGCGCCGGCGCTACCGTGCAGCGATGCGCCGGTAACGCGATCATCGAGTTCACCGCGTTTGCCCCCATCGCCGTCGCCGGCCTCCACGAGTTGCCGCGAACCATCATGAGCCGGTCGATCCTGATCCGGATGCGACCACGGACGCCGCAGGAACACGTCGAACCATTCCGCCAGCGACTCCACCGCCCCCAAGCGAAGGCCCTCCGCGACGACCTAGCAGTGTGGGCCGACAGCATGATCAGCCATGACGGCGTCACCTTCCCCGACCTGCCACTCGGCATCGAAGACCGGGACGCCGACGTCTGGGAACCGCTGCTCATGCTCGCCGACCTCGCCGGCCCCTCCTGGAACCAGCGTTGCCGGGACGCGGCCGTCGCCATGGTCACCGAACGACGGACTACTGCGACACCGTCCCTCGGCGTCGCACTCCTGCACGACATCAGACGAGTCTTCGAGCACACCGACAGTGACCGCGTCTCTTCGGAGAACCTCTTGCACCAGCTGCACAACCTCACCGATACCCAGTGGGCGAACCTGCGCGGCCGCCCCCTGAACGCGGTCGAGTTGGCGTCAATCCTGAAGAACTACGGCATCTCGCCGACCCAGTTCCGAGTGGGCTCCGCCAAGACCCGCGGGTACAGGCGAAGCGACTTCATCGACGCCTGGAACCGCTACACGACAACTCCCGCGTAACCGGTACACCCGGTACACCCGGTACGGCCTCAAGGGACCGTTTCTGCGAGGGATGACTGCGACAAGTGAGATATGCGGCGACAAACTAGCCCCCGGTTCGCACAACTCGTGTCCAAATCAACCGTGCTTGTCGGCGGGTTCTGAGACAGTGAGCCGTGCCCACACAGATCTACGGCTACGCGCGAGTCTCCACGCTGGACCAAGACCCACAGTTGCAGCTCGACGCGCTTCAGCGGGCGGGCGTGGATCGGGTGTTCACTGACCACGCCTCCGGTACCGCCACGGCCAGGCCACAGTTGGACGCGCTGCTGGAACGCGCGGGGGCTGGGGACACGATCGTGGTGTGGCGACTGGACCGCCTGGGCCGCAACATGAAGCACCTCCTGGAACTCGCCGCGGATCTCCAGTCCCGCCACGTCGGGCTGCGCAGCCTGAATGAGCAGTTGGACACCACCACCGCCAACGGGCGGCTGATCTTCGCGGTCATGGCGGCTCTGGCCGAGTTCGAGTCCAACCTGATCAAGGAGCGGACTCACGCCGGCCTGGCGGCTGCCAAAGCACAGGGCCGCGTGGGTGGGCGCCCGCCGGCGCTGACGACAGCCGCGAAAGGCGCCGCGATCGACTTACGCGATCAGGGCCGCTCCGTCCCGGAGATCGCCGAGCTGTTGAAGGTGTCGCGCGCCACGGTGTACCGGGCCCTGCAAACGCCCAAGGGAGAGTCGTGAGCAACCTCGGCGGGTTCGTCTGGTCGATCGCCGACCAACTGCGCGGTGTCTACAAGCCGCACCAGTACGGAGGGGTGATCTTGCCGTTCACCATCCTGCGGCGCCTGGACTGCATCCTCGAACCGACCCGCGACGAGGTGCGGGCACTGGCGAAGAAGTTCGACGGCGGCGCGCTCGACGTTCAGGTGCGGCAGAAGACCGACTTCCGGTTCTACAACACCAGCGAGTACGACTTCGCGCAGCTTCTGGCCGAGCCCGACCAGTTGCGCGCGAACCTGATCGACTACATTTCCCGGTTCAGCAGCAACATCGACGTCTTCGAACGGTTCAAGTTCGACAACGAGATCGCCACCCTCGACGAGAAGGGCCGGCTGTATCTGGTTGTGTCCAAGTTCGCCGAGGTCGACCTGCACCCCGACGCCGTGCCCAACGCCGACATGGGTGACCTGTTCGAAGAGCTCATCCGCAAGTTCGCCGAAGCCTCCAACGAGGAAGCCGGGGAGCACTACACCCCCCGCGACGCTATCCGGCTCATGGTCGACCTGCTGTTCGCCGAAGACACCACCGCCCTGCTCGAACCCGGGGTCGTGCGCTCCATCTACGACCCCACCGCCGGAACCGGCGGCATGCTCTCGGTCGCCGAGGAACGACTACTGGAACGCAACCCCCAGGCGCGGCTGGCCTTGTATGGCCAGGAGATCAACGACCAGTCGTACGCGATCTGCAAGTCCGACATGATCGCCAAAGGCCAAGACGC
>RRZU011962990.1_pt1 | contig 22549 bp, 18 predicted proteins | sample 2165561 | NCBI WGS metagenome assembly RRZU01 (sample SAMN10456909, study PRJNA506462) | wastewater metagenome | isolation source: wastewater sludge | place: USA: Moscow, Idaho | reverse complement strand
GCGTGGATCGTGCCGCACCTGGGGTCCTTCGCCGACGACTGGCGGGCCCAACGCGCCTTCGTCGATCAGCTCACCCGGCTGCCCAATCTCTTCGCGGACACCTCCGGCGTGCGCTACTTCGACCTGCTGCAGGAGGCGGCCACTCGGGCCGGGCCCTCCCGCATCGTGTTCGGCAGCGATGGGCCGTTCCTGCACCCAGGGGTCGAACTGGTCAAGGCACGGCTGCTCGGCTTCGACGCGGTCGGCACCGCCGCGGTGCTCGGCGGGAACATTATGCGACTGACCCAGCTGGATCGCACCCTGAGGAGGGCGGGATGACGCTCAAATGGCCCAAGATGGACCCCACGTGCGTCCACGGCGAGATCAAACCGAACAACGCCAATGGGATCAAAGACGGCAAACGTCAACTGCGGTGGCTGGTCGGCGCGCCCGACAGTCTGGTGGAGGCTTGCGGGTGCGGGTTCTGGAATTTCCTGGTGCTCTACAAGCAGGTGGGCACGACGTCCAACTTCGAGATCCAGCTCAAGATGTGGCCCAAAGCGCCGAAGTCGAAGCCGAAGCCGGAAGGCGTCGAAGTCCCGAAATACCTGTGCCCCCCACCGAAGGGGGAACCCAAGACCGTCCACCTCGGGGTGCTGCACGTGCCCGAGGCCGCGGAGCTCATCCCTCGATACACCTGCCCGATCGAGCTGGGCCGGCTCATGGAGGTCGCGATCCGCAGGGACTACTACAACCACGTCCAGCCCAAGCCGTTCACCCTCGACGCGTGGTTGCGCAAGAGCCCCAGTTCGCGAGCTTCCGACATCCTGCACGAGGAACTCGCCGACTTCCTGGCCGAACTCCGCTACGCCAGCTGAACCAACAGCCGGGTTGAGGCTGATCCGGGGGCGCCGACGGGTGCTGCTCAGCCGGGATCCGCGGCGCCCGAGCCCTGCCGGCGAAGCTGCAGGGCGCGCGGCGTCACTCCCAGGCGCGCCGCCGCCGCCTTCACGGTGCCGTTCTCGGCCAACGCCACCTGCACGGCACGGTCACCGACGAGTGCCTTGAGCTCGGGCAGGCCGAGCCCGGCACCCAACAGTCGGCGCACGACGTGATCCAGGTCGGCGTCGAGCCCGTCATCCGCCGACCGGGCAGCCACCGGCTCCCGACTGCCGCTCGCCAGGTCGCTCGTGACGTCGCCGGTATCGAGCGGCCCGGGGTAGGCGGTGCCCGGCAGACCCTCCTCGTCGCCCGGCCCGTCGCACCGGTCGTCCGACCCGACGAGACCGAGCGGGCGCACGACGCCGGGCTGCGGCCGGTCGCCGGGCGGCACGTCGCCGGCGGTGATCGGTCCCGGACCGGTATGCCGCGTGGCCACCCGGGTGGCCAACTGCCTCAGCTCCCGGAGGTTGCCTTCGTACTCCCTCCTGGTGAGTACGTCGACGACCGCCGGGTCAAGGACCGGGGGATCGGTGGAACCGCTTGCGGCACAATAGAACCTGCCGAACAGCTCGAGGATGTCCTCGCGCCGCTCACGCAGTGGGGGCAGGCGCACGATCGTCGTGGCGAGGCGGTGGTAGAGGTCGGCTCGGAATCGGCCATCACGCACCGCCAGGCCCAGATCCCGGTGGGTGGCGCTGACCACCCGGAACTCCGACCGGGCCCAGGTCGAACCGCCGACCCGTTTGTAGAGGCCCTCCTGCACGGCGCGGAGCAACTCGGCCTGCAGCGACAGGGGCAGGTCGCCGATCTCGTCGAGGAACAGGGTGCCGCGGTGTGCCTGGGCGACGGCACCCTGGCGGGCCCGATCGGCGCCGGTGAAGGCGCCCTTCTCGTGGCCGAAGAGCTCGCTGCCGGACAACGTCGGGACGATCGTCGTGCAGTCCACGACGACGAAGTCGCCGGCCTCGGCGCTGCCGGCGGTCGGTTGCACGCTGAGCTGGTGCACCAGCCGGGCGGCCAACTCCTTGCCGGTGCCGGTCTCGCCGACGATCAGGACATGTCCGGTGCCGAAGAGCGCGGCCTCGACGAGCTCGCGCAGCGCGTGCACCAGGGCCGCGCTGGTCCCGACGAGGGTGTCGCGGACCTGCTCGCTGGTCAGCACGGCTTCGACGTGCGCCCACCTGGCCAGCCGAGCGGTGATCACCGCCCCCGCCAGGTCGTCCCAGACGAGCACGTCGTCGGCCCCGGCCACGAGCAGCCCCCAGGTGTCCAGGGGGCTGGGCGGGCGATCGAGCACGACGAGGGTGCGCTGGCGCAGCGCACCGGGCTGCTCGGTCGGCCAGTGGCCCAATTCGCCACGGGCATGGGCAGCTTCGGCGGCAACGAGCACCCGTGTCGCCGTGTCGGCAGTCGCTGCCGCAACCTCGCGGGCGACCGCCGCGGCGCACCGAACTCGGCCGGCGATCCGGACATGAACCATGTCGATCCCCCGGGGAGAGAGGACTGGGACAAGTGCCACGAGTGTAGGAGCCGGTGTCCGCAGCTGTCCCCAGAACCGCCAGCATTCGCGCCGGGCCACGTGCGGCTCCACCGACCGACGGACCACCCGAACGGCCGGACGAGCGCGAGCGGTCCGACCGGGTCGACGACTCAGGTGTTCGCCCCTCGGGCGATCACCGGCCAGTTGTCGCTGGGCGTCCCGTCGTCGATCACGATGAGGGTGTCGACCATGTTGACCGTGAGGCACACGTGGTTGGGCACGACGCGCACCTGGCTGCCCACACCGGGCAGCTGGCCGGCCCAGTCGAGCACCGCGTGATGCTCCGACAACCGCACGATCTGTGCCTGCGGATGCTCCGGCAGCAGCCCGAAACCCGTGACGTAGTCAGGGGATTCGGGGCCGAGCACCTTGCTGCCGGCGTCGAGGATCACCCGGCCACCGGCCTGCGAGACGACCGTCGCGTGCACGTGCAGGGCCACCCGGTCCACGGTCGTGGACCCCAGCGCGACCTGTTGGGCGTCGCCGAAGACGTAGACCCCGGGGCGGGCCTCGGTGAGCACGCCCGCGCTCATCGCCGGCGCACTGGGGGTCGACCCCCCGCTCACCACATCGCAGGATAGGCCGACGGAGCGCACCGCGTCCGCCGCGACCGCCAGGGCCTGCGCTTCGTCGGCCGCTGCCCGGGCCGGGGCCCCCGCGGCATACGCGTGGCCGGGGAAGGTGAAGACCCCCTCGACGCGCAGCCCGGCAGCCGCCGCAGCCGCTGCGACCCGGCCGGCATCGGCCGGCTCGACACCGCTGCGCCGATGCCCGCTATCGATCTCGACCAGCGCCGAGAGTCGTTCTCCGGCAAGGGGTTTCAACTGGGCCACGGACTCGGCCGAGTCAACGCCGACCCGCACACTGGCCTGTTCGAGCAGATGGCCGAGCCGATGCGCCCGGTCGGCGTCGGCCCACAACGGGAAGGCGATGAAGAGGTCGTCGAAGCCGTACCGGGCGAAGGCCTCCGCCTCACCGACCGTGGCGACGGTGAGCCCGACCGCGCCGGCCTGCACCTGGCGCCGGGCGATCGCCGCCGACTTGTGCGTCTTGGCGTGCGGGCGCAGCACCATCCCGAGGTCGCGGGCGTGCGTGGCCATCGCGTCGATGTTGGCGAGCAACCGGGCGCGGTCGACGGCCACGAACGGCGTGGGCAGCGGCTCAGCGGACATGCGCCCGAGCCTAAGTGCTGACAACCCCGCCGGACGATCCGGTCCGCTCGTCGTGCCGCGAATCATGATGGCGCGCAGGGCGGCGCTGCAGCCGGCGGGCAACACGCCCCCGGCGACGGCGCGGGCTCTCTCGCCGCGGCCGCGGGCCGCTGGATTCTGGCGATCGAATCCCATCCAGGGGGTCGGCGAGAGCTGAGACTTTGCACGCGTAGTGCGTGCAGAGTCTCAGCTTCGGCAGGTCGGGTGGCTGGTGGGCCCGTCCTAGGACCTGCGCCCGGCCCCAGTTCACCTCCGCGCCGCAGTAGCGTCGACCCATGCGATACGCGACGGTTCCGGACGCCGGGTGGGTGCGTGATCTGGGCAGCCGGCACGGCGACGTCCGGCTGCACCCCTGGGAGTTGGCCGCTGACCTGCGCGAAAGCCTCCCGCTGCAGGCCGGCGACGAGGTCGGGCTCGTCGTGGCCCCCTATCTCACCGACCCCACGATCCTTCGGTATGCCGCGGGCCTGCCTGGGCTGCGGCTGGTGCAGCTGCTCACCGCCGGCTACGACAACGCCCTGGCCCACCAGCCACCAGGGGTCGCCCTGGCCAACGCAGCCGGTGTGCACGATTCGGCCACAGCGGAACTGGCGCTCGGGCTGATCCTCGCCGCGCAACGCGGCATACCGGATTTCGTGTTGGGTCAGGCGCAGCAGCAGTGGCTGCCGCAGACGGTGCGCCCCGGCCTGGCCGATGCTCGGGTGCTCGTGGTCGGCTACGGCCGGATCGGTCGGGCCATCGCCGCGCGCCTGGCGCCCTTCGAGGTGAGTATCACCGCGGTCGCCACCCGGGCCCGCGCCGGTGACGAGCTCGTCGACCGGGTGCACGGTCTCGAGGAGTTGCCGGCACTGCTGGCGCACCATGAGGTCGTCGTGCTCATCGTGCCGCTCACCGAACAGACCACCCGGCTCGTCGATGCCACCTTCTTGGCCGCGATGCCCGACGGGGCGCTGCTCGTGAACGTCGCCCGCGGTGCCGTCGTCGACACCGATGCCCTTCTGGCCGAGCTGAATTCGGGGCGATTGCGGGCAGCGCTCGACGTCACCGACCCGGAGCCGCTGCCGTCCGGTCACCCGCTCTGGTCGGCGCCAGGCCTGCTCGTCAGCCCGCATGTGGGCGGGGTGAGTCGGGCCTTCCGACCGCGGGCGTTGCGGCTCGTGCGCGAACAACTGCGCCGGTATGCCGCGGGCGAGCCGTTCGCGAACGTCGTCGCCTGACCGAGCCCGCCCCTCATGGGCCGCCGACCCGGGGCCGGAGCCCGACTCGCTCAGCGGCCGATCGGCACGAAGTCGTGGTCGTAGCCGAAGTAGCGCGGTCCGACCAGAGCCAGACCCTCGGGCGTGCGCCACCGCTCGTGCGCCGGCAGCGCGAGCACGGTGACCCGGAAGCCGTAGCGCATCCCCTCCGTCGTGACCGGCTCTCCGGTGTCGCTGTCGACGACGCAGATGAGGTCCGGCACGCTGGCCAGCACCCGACCGTCGCCCTCGGTGGCGACGAGGTGTTCGTTCTGGAAGGCCAACTCGACGCTGCGTCCCTGGTCGGGGCCGACCCCCAGCACGGTGGCGCTGCCCCGGGCGAAGCCGGCGTCGGTGCGGCGCTGCACGTCGAGGATCTTGCCCCGAACCAGCACCACTCCGCCGCATCGCTGCGCCAGCGCCTGCGCGGGATCGCCGTGGGCGGCCCGGGTGTCGCGCACGAGCCGGCCCAGGTCACGCGCCAGCGACAGGGTGCCGGGCACCAGCCCACGGCGGGCCTGCGCCCCGGTGAGCGGGTAGAGCGCGATCGAGGCCGAGCACCCCATGTCGACGGTCGCGGAGCGGGCCAGCCGCTCCGACCAGGCGTTGTCGATGGTGTCCAGGATGATGGTGTTGCCCTTCTCGTCGGCCATCGCCATCGGGCTGGACGAGATGCCGTCGAGGGTGAACAGCACCATCTGCAGTTCCGGGAAGGCTCGCCCCATCCCGTCGCCGTCGATGAGGGGCAGCCCGGCCCGGGCCGCGGTGACGATCGGGGTCATCGAGTTGAGCCCGCCGGCCTCCAGGCACGCCACATGGGTGACCTGCCGGCCGGTGGCCCGTTGCACGGCCGCGAAGGCGCGCAGCAGTTCGTCGCCCGCGGGCGGCTTCTCGACGATGACGGTCGGGGCTCCCATGATCGCCACGGGCAGCACGAACGCGTCGTCGGGCACCTGGTCCGGGGTAACCAATGGCACCGGCCCGCAGTCGGCCAGGGCGGCCTGCGCCATGAGCGAACCGAGCCACGGGTCACCACCGCCGCCGGCCCCGAGGATGGCTGCGCCGCGGGCGATGTCCGGGATGTCCGCCGCACTCAGGTATGCCGCCCGGGGCCCCTCGGTCGGGCGCGTCATGAGCGCCCCCCTACGGTGCCGACCGGCTGGTGCAGGGCCAGGTCGCCGACCGCCTTGACCCGCAGTCGCACGGTGTTGCCCGGCAGGTAGGCGACCGGCAGTTCGTCCACTTCGACGATCTGCACGCTGCCCGGTTCGGCGCCGGCGAGCACCGCCTTGTCGACCGCCTCCTGTTTGGCGGCGTCGAGGGCCTGCTCGCGGGTCTGCCCGGTGCCCGCGTAGATGGTGTCGACATCGGCGCCGACCTGGGCGATCGCCGCACCGATGGCGTTGGCCACCGCGAAGTCGGCGGGCCGGATGACCGCATCGAAGCCAGGCAGCCGGGCCGGCAGCAGGATGCTGCCACCGCCGACGAGCACCATGGGGATCGGCTCGGCCGCGGTGCGCATCGTGTCGGCCAGCGCGGCGATCCGCTCCGCGATGCTGTCCAAACCGACGTGGACCAGGCCCGGATCCAGGTGTCGGACCCGGGCCTGATCCCCGATGTCGGCGAGCCCGCCGGCGACCGCGAGGTCGGTCGCGGTAAGGGTCTGCCCGCCGAAGACGAGAGCGTCCTGATGGATCCGATAGCCGACCGACCGCGGCCCGACGGTCACCGGGGCTCGATCGCCGCCCTCGACGAGGCTGCCGCCGCCGATTCCGATGGACACGACGTCGGGCATCCGGAAGTTCGTGCGCACGCCGCCGATGTCGACCTCGGTGGTGGCCGGGCGGGGGAAACCGCCGACAACCGCGCCGATGTCCGTGGTCGTGCCGCCGACGTCGACGACGATGCAGTCGGTGAGCCCGGAGAGCAGGGCCGCGCCTCGCATCGAGTTGGTGGGCCCGGCCGCGAAGGTGGCGACCGGGTAGCGGCTGACGTACTCGGCGTCCATGAGGGTGCCGTCGTTCTGGCTCAAGTAGAGCGGGGCACTGATCCCGGAGGCCGCCAACGCCTCGGCGAACGCCTCGGTGATCCGGTGGGCCACCGGCAACAGCGAGGCGTTGATGATCGTCGCGTTCTCACGCTCCAGCAGGCCCACCCGCCCGATCTCGTGGGACAGCGACACGGCCAGTCCGGGCAGCGCCGCGCGCAGGATCTCGGCGGCCGCCACCTCGTCCTCGGCGGTCAGCGGCGAGAAGATCGCGGTGATCGCCGCGGAGGTGACCCCGTGTTCGCCGAGTTGGTCGGCCACCCGCCGCAGTTCGTCCGGGTCGAGTGCGGAGATCCGGCGGCCGTCGAACTCGTGCCCGCCGTGGCAGAGGAAGACCTGTCCACCGATCGCGTCGACGAGGTGGGCGGGCCAGCCGGTCAAGGGTGGGATGCCGGCCGATGCGGGCAGGCCCAGGCGGATCGCGGCGGTGCGGGCCAGACCGCGGGCCTGCACGACGGCGTTGGTGAAGTGTGTCGTGCCGATGGCGACGGCCTGCACCTCGGCCGGGTCGACCCGGCCGGTGACGACGGCGCGCAGCGCGCTGACGATCCCGCTCGTGACGTCCTCGGTGGTGGCCGCCTTGACCGAGGCCACCACCGCCCGACCGTCCATGAGGACCGCATCGGTATTGGTGCCGCCGACGTCGATGCCGATGTGCACGACTGCTCCTGACTGGTTGTGCGGGGTTCTCGCCGGTATGCCGCCGGCCTCCTGCCGGCGCGCCGGGTCGGCTCAGGCACCGATCGTCGAGGAGTCCCGGATCCCGACACCGCGGGCCAGGCCGAGCTTGCCCAACACGACATAGACGACGAAGGCGACGACGAGCGAGGTGATCGCGGGGATGTTGAAGCTGGCTGCCCACTCGGGGTGGAAGAACTTGCCGAACGCCCACCCGATCGCCCAGGCCACGAGACCGGCGGGCACGATCATCGGCACCTGCTCGGGCAGCGCCATCCGGGCGTGGCTCTCGGTCAGCTCGGCGCGCCAGGACCGCACGACGAAGTAGTCGGCGATCATGATCGCGGCGATCGGCGGGAAGAAGATGCCGACCTCGCCGAGGAACTCGGTGAACTTCGTGGAGACCCCCAGCGCGGACAGCACCGAGCCGACCACGCCGAGGACGATGGCCACCGGGACCCGGTTGATCCGGATCCCGAAGAGTCCGTAGATCGCGTTGGTGAGCCCCAGGCTGGAGGGGTAGAGGTTCCAGTCGTTGATCTTGACGATCGACACGCACAGGATGAGCACGCCCAACGCCCCGGACGTCGACTGGATGATGCCGATGACCAGGCCGGCGTTGCCGGCGACCTCCTTGACCGCGTGGGCCAGCAGCACGGCGATGACCCCGACGAAGAACTCCCCGAGGGTGACCCCGACAAGGGTCTGCTTGACGACGTCGGCGGGCGTGCGGTTGTAGCGCGACATGTCGGGGGTGAAGATCGCCCCGACGATGAAGCCGCCGGCCACGAAGGTCGCCGCGGTCGCGAGGTTGATCGGGGTCGCCGGCGGCGGTGAGCTCATCAGCTCGCCGAGCGAGTGCTGGCCGAGCACCTGTCCCACCGACCACAGACACAGCAGCACGAAGGCCGGCACGGTCACCCAGGCGACCCAGTTCATGCTGGCGAAGCCCTTGACGACGATCCACGTCACGACGAGGCCGCCGAGCAGGCAGAAGATCCAGGCGGGGGCGCCGAAGATGCTCGCCAGGCCGGTCCCGAAGATCTCGTTCTGGAAGGCGAACCAACCGGTGAGGCTGATCGTGAAGGCGATCCCGACAAGGGCCGAGCCGATCAGTCCGAAGCCGGTCCACCGGGACAGCACCGAGGTCGACAGCCCCTCCTTCACCCCAGCGATCCCGGTGAAGATCGTGACGATCTCCAGCAACACCGAGCCGACGAGGATGGCGAGCATCGCGTCCCAGAAGCGCATCCCGATGCCGATGCTCGCGGCGAGGAAGAACTGGGCCAGAGCGGAGAGCTGGCCCAGCCGCTGCATGCATACCGAGACCCAGGAGTAGCGCGCCTCCGCGGGCACCCGGGCCAGGGCGTAGTCGTCGTGGCCGATGCTCTCGACCGGGGCGGTCTGCGTGGACGTGCTCATCGATGGGCCTCTCCACTGGCGCGACGCGCAGACACTCTGCGCTCGGCGCCACCGTAGGATCACCCCGACGGACCGGCAATGAGCACATCGCTGGCTCTACCGGCTGACAGTGTGCAGATCGCACTGCTAGCCTCGGGCCGTGTCGACGCGGTGGACGTTCCAGGAGTCGGATCTGGCCGCGTATGCCGAGGGGTGCGCCCTGTTGGGCAGCGGCGGGGGCGGCGACGTGGGCCTGGCCCAGCTGTTGCTGCGCCGGTCGCTCAGCGAGAAGGGCGCCGTCCCGGTGCTCGACCCAGGGCTGCTGCCGCCGGAATCCCTCGTGTGCTTCGCCGGCGCCGTCGGGTCGCCGACCGTCATGCTCGAACGGCTGCCGGGCCTCGATGAGTTCACCCGTGCCGTGCAGGCCCTGCAGCGCCGGCTCGGCCGACCGATCCGCGCCGTCGCGCCGTTGGAGATCGGCGGCATCAACGGCCTGCTGGGTCTCGTGGCGCCGATCGGGCTGGGCCTGCCGGTGCTCGATCTGGACGCCATGGGTCGGGCCTTCCCGCGACTGGATCTCACTGTGCTGGCCGGTCGGGTGCCGCCCACGCCGGCGGTGTTGGCGACCAGTGGTGGTGGCACGGTGCTGCTGGACCGGCTCGATCCGGGCACCCTCGAGCACGCCGTGCGCGGACTGCTCCCGGCCTTGGGCACCTGGGCCGCCATCGCGGTGCACCCGTGCTCGGCCGAGGAGGCGGCTCGGTTCGCGGTACGCGGGTCGGTGTCGCGGGCCCTGGCCATCGGCCGCGAAGCGCTGCAGGGCCGGTCGATCCCCGGCACCGCGCGCGACACCGGCACGGTGACCCAGGTGCGTCGCGACGGGGTGCGCAATGGCGGCGTGCTCACCCTCGAGCTGGACGACGGTGCGGTGCTACGGGTGGATTTCACCGACGAGCACGTGCTCGCGTTGCGTGACGGGGTGCCGGTGGCCTGGGCTCCGGAGGTCATCGCGCTCGTCGACGACCGCACCGGTCACACCGTGCCGGTCGACCGGTCGCGCGTCGGGCAGCGCCTGCACCTGCGGGTGCTTCCCGCGCCGGCGGAGGTGCGGGCCTGCCAGGACCGGCTGGGGCTCGCGGCATACGGGCTGGTGGATTGGCACTCCCGATGACGACATCCGATCGGGACCGCAAGCCTCAGGCCAGGGTGCCCACGGCCACGAGCGGCGCAGTGAGCGTGGCCGACCTGCTGGACCGTGCTGCCCTGGCCGGCGCCACGGTGCTCGCCGGCTCCGCCGGACTGTCCCGCGCGGTCACCGCGGTGAGCCTGCTGCACCCCGAAGCGCTCGGCAGCGCCGCGCTGGCACCGGGAGCCATCATCCTGCTCACCACCCCGCCGGCGGCGGCCCGCTGGGAGCATCTGGTCGATCTGCTCGTGCGGCGTGCCCATGCGCACGGCTGCCCGGCGGTCGTCGTGCCGGCCATCCTGGGCGGGCTCAGCGCGGCGCCGATCCGGCTGGCCGACCGGCTGGGCGTCACGATCATCTGCCGCACCGCGGATCTGGCGGATCTCGACGTCGCGGTGGCGCTGCGGGCCTATGTGCGCGACGCCGAGGCGGAGGCCTTCGCGGCGCTGCTGCCGCTGGCCCGGGTGAGCTCCGCGTCGGCGCGATCCCTCGACCAGGTGGTCGCTGCCCTCACCGCCGCGACCGGCGGCGCGGCGGCGGTGCTGTCCGCCCGCCGCGGGGTCGTCGCCGGGCGGATACCCGACGACCTCGCGCGACGGGTCGTCGGGTCGGGCACGATCGACTGGTCCGACCCGCCGCTGGTGCTGACGCACTCGCCGGGCACGGACCCGGCGGGGCTCGGCGCGAGCGCAGCTGCGCAGGATGGACCGCCCGGGCCGGGAGTGCCGGGGGTGCGGCGGACCTGGGTCGTGCTCCCGCTGGCCACCCAGGGTGATCACCCGCAGGCCTGGATGCTGCTCGGGCGAGGCGACCCGGGCCCCCGCTGGGTGGAGCTGGCCGGGCGGGCCCTGGGCATGGTCCGGGGCGACGTCATGGCGTGGCTCGCCGTCGAGCAGGTCGAGACCGAGCGGGAGGCAGGGCGGCGGGCCTGGCTGTTCAACGAGATCGTCGAGCAGCGCGACGCGGTCTCTGCCGATGTGCAGCGCCAGGCGCAGCAGTTGGGCTGGACCCTCACCGGCTGGCACACCGCGGTCTACCTGCACGTCGAAGGAGCCGGGGAGGCCGTCAGGGAAGCCCGCAGCGGACCGCAGCGCGCGGTCGGGGAGCCCGGTCGGATCGGCACCGCGGTGGTCGAGGCGATCATCGCCCGGCTCGCGGCGCGCGGTCTGGTCGCCGGGCCCGCGGTGCAGCGGATCGACGGCTGGGTCGCCTGGTTCACGACGCCGGGCCCGCCGTCGCCGGCCACCCTACGGGTCGCCGTACGGCTTGTGCGGGAGGAACTCGTCGCGCTGACCGGTCGGCTGCCCGGCACCCGGGTGGCGCTCGGGGTGGGCTCGGCCCGCCGGGATGCCAGCGGGATCGCGCACACCGTGGCCGAGGCTCGGGAGGCGGCCCTCATCGCGGCGGGCGGGTCCGGCGGTGTCACCGGCGTGACCGTGCGGGTGGTGGCCGACCTCGGGGCCTCCCGGCTGCTGCTGGGTTGGTACGGCTCGGGCGCCTTCGCCGATCTGTCCCGCCAGGTGCTCGGGCCGCTGGCCGACCTCGACGAGCCGGAGTTGCTCGACACCCTCGAGGCCTATCTGGAGCGAGCCTGCTCGGCCGCGCACACGGCCCGCGCGCTTGGGGTGCATCGCAACACCGTGGGGCAGCGGATCGCCCGGGTCGAGAAGCTGCTCGGGGTGTCGTTGAGCCAGCCCGACACGCGGCTGGCGCTGCAGTTGGCCCTGCGCGCCCACCGCCGCCGCGACTGAACGACCCGCCGTCGGTCGGGCCGCACCGCGCATGGGGGCGCTATGCCCTGCCCGGAGGGGTGTGCTGTGCAGGTTGCCCATTGCGCAACGGCATACCTCCGGCCACCCTGTGACCTGTCCAACCTGAGGAGGGGTCGGTGTCTGGGGACGCGTCCGCTGTCGATGATTCGGGGGAATCCGCAGTGCTGGTCATGAGTCCGGACCAGGCGTATGCCGCGTGGCAGCACGAGCGCGCGGCATACGTCACCGGACCGCATGGAAACCTCGCCCTCGTCGACTACGAACCGGTCGGCGAGCAGCCCGAGCGCTTGGAACGGGTGCCCGCCAGCGCCTGGGTGGATCGCGCCGCCGAGGGGGTGTGGCTGCAGCTGGACCCAGGCGCAGGGGTGCGCATCGACGGCGAGCCGGTCGACGGGCTGGCCTTCCTGGCCCGCTTGCGTGCCGACGGCACGCCGTTGCTCACCGTGGGCACCCTCACCATCGATGCCTTCTCGCTCGACGGCACCGCCTACGAGCTGCGCGTCTACGACGCGACCGACCCCGCGCTGGCCGATTTCGAACGCATCGACTGCTACCCCTACGACCCGGCGATGGCGCTGCCCGGGCGGTTCCGCGCCTTCCCGCAGACCGATCAGGTGCCATGGGATTTCACCCGGTCCTCCGACAGCGGGCAGGCCAAGAAGGTGCCCGGGGTGGTCGAGGTGTGCGTCGCCGGACGGGACTACGAACTGCTGGCCTTCCTCGACGGCGCGCACATCGTGCTCGTCTTCGCCGACGGCACGACCGGCGCGCAGTCCTATGCGCCGGGGCGCTTCCTGCGGCTGCCCTGCCCGGACGTCACGGCGCAGGCCCCGCGGTGTACCGTGACCCCGATCGTCGTCGACTTCAACCGGACGTTCGTGCCGCCCTGCGGCTTCTCCGACTTCTACAGCTGCCCGATCCCGCCGGGGCAGAACCGCATCGAGGCCCCCGTGCGCGCCGGCGAGCGCCGGGTGATCTGGGCCGGGGGCCGCGAGGGGAAGTAGCGCCCCCGAATCCAGCAGGCTCCGGGGCACCGAGGTGGCATGCTCGGAGCATGAGTGTCGACGGTGACAAGCGCCTGCTGTTGGTGCGCCACGCCAACGCCGAGCAGACCTTCGGCGTGGACGACCACGAGCGCCGACTCACCGAGCGGGGGCTGCGCGACGCGAAGGAATTGGGCCGGTGGCTGGCCGACGAGGGCATCACCTGCGACCTCGTGCTGTGCTCCACCGCGACCCGGACCCAGCAGACCTGGCAGGCCGCGGCCGAGGGTGGTGCCCGGGCCCACGAGGTGGCCCTGCGGCCCGCGATCTACCACGGCGGCAGCCGGGGGGTGCTCGAATGTGTGCACACCGAGGCCGGTGACGCCGTGACGGTGCTCGTTGTCGGGCATGCCCCGACGATGCCGAGCCTCGCTGGCGTGCTCAGCGACGGTGCGGGCTCCAGCCCCGCTCAGGCCGCGCTCACCGAAGGCTTTCCGACGTCCACGGTCGCGGTGCTCCGGTATGCCGGGTCGTGGGCCGAGCTGGGCCCCGGCACCTGCGAGCTCGACGAGGTCTTCATCGCCCGCGGCTGAGCCGGGGTGCCCTCGTGGTGCCCTCGTGATGGGCCGGTCGTGTTGCCGGTTGACCACGGGTTCGTGGCCCCCGCCGGACCGAACTAGCCTGGGGGCGCCGGCTCCGCCGGCCAGCCAGCCCAGTCCCGCCCGTCCGCCGGAGGTCCTCATGCCCGTGTTGCGTTCCCGCACGACCACCCACGGCCGCAACATGGCCGGTGCCCGGGCGTTGTGGCGGGCCACCGGCCTGACCGAGGACGACTTCGGCAAGCCGATCGTCGCGGTCGCCAACTCCTACACCCAGTTCGTGCCCGGGCACGTGCACCTCAAAGACCTCGGCGACATCGTCGCCGCCGGGGTGCGCGCGGCCGGGGGAGTGGCCCGTGAGTTCCACACCATCGCCGTCGACGACGGCATCGCGATGGGTCACGAGGGCATGCTCTACAGCCTGCCCAGCCGCGAGATCATCGCCGACAGTGTGGAATACATGGTCAATGCGCACGCCGCCGATGCGCTCGTGTGCATCAGCAACTGCGACAAGATCACCCCCGGCATGCTGCTCGCTGCCCTGCGGCTGAACATCCCGACGGTCTTCGTCAGCGGCGGCCCGATGGAGGCCGGCACCGCAGTGATCGGCGAAGATGGCACTGCGACAACGAGATTGGATCTCATCGATGCGATGATCAAGGCCGTCGATCAGCAGGTCTCCGACGCCGACATCCAGACCATCGAGCGCTCGGCCTGCCCGACCTGCGGCTCCTGCTCGGGCATGTTCACCGCCAACTCGATGAACTGCCTGCTGGAGGTCGTCGGCCTGGCGCTGCCCGGCAACGGCTCGACGCTGGCCACCGCGGCCGCCCGTCGGGGCCTCTTCGAGCGCGCCGGGCGCCTCGTCGTGGAACTGGCCAGGCGCTGGTATGCCGTGGACGCGGCCGGCGAGCTGCCGGCCACCAGCGGGGGTGACGACGCCGTGTTGCCGCGAGCCATCGTGACCCGGGCGGCCCTGTCGAATGCGATGCGGGTGGACATCGCGATGGGCGGCTCGACGAACACGATCCTGCATCTGTTGGCTGCCGCCCAGGAGGCCGGCGTCGACTTCGACCAGCACGACATCGACGCGTTGTCACGGGTCACCCCGTGCCTGTGCAAGGTGGCCCCGAACACCTCGACGTACTACATGGAGGACGTGCACCGCGCCGGCGGCATCGTCGCGATCATGGGCGAGCTGGAGCGGGCCGGCATGCTCGAGCCCGACGTCCATGCCGTGCACGCGGATTCGCTGCGTGGGTGGCTCGACGAGTGGGACATCCGCGGGGGGAAGGCGAGCGACGCGGCATACGAACTCTTCCACGCCGCCCCCGGCGGGGTGCGCACCACCGAGGCGTTCAGCTCCACGAACCGGTGGGCCAGCCTGGACACCGACGCACAGGCCGGGTGCATCCGGTCGGTCGAGCACGCCTACACCCAGGACGGTGGCCTGGCCGTGCTCACCGGCAACCTCGCCCCGGACGGCTGCATCGTCAAGACCGCCGGCGTCCCCGAGCACCAGTGGGAGTTCCGTGGGCCGGCCAAGGTCGCCGAGAGCCAGGAGCAGGCCGTCGAGATGATCCTCGCCGGGCGGGTGGTCGCCGGCGATGTCGTCGTGGTGCGCTACGAGGGGCCAAAGGGTGGGCCGGGCATGCAGGAGATGCTCTATCCGACGAGCTACCTCAAGGGCGTCGGCCTCGGGCCGCAGTGCGCGCTGATCACCGACGGGCGGTTCTCCGGGGGCTCCTCCGGGCTGTCCGTCGGGCACGTCTCGCCGGAGGCCGCCTCGGGCGGGCCGATCGGGCTGGTTCGCGACGGCGACATCGTCGAGTTCTCCATCCCGGAGCGCCGGGTCACCCTGCAGGTGAGCGACGACGAGTTGGCCCGGCGCCGCGCCGAGCAGGACGCCGTCGGCTGGGCGCCGGTCGGCCGCGATCGCCAGGTGTCGGCAGCGCTACGCCTGTTCGCGATGTTCGCCCAGTCCGCCGACAAGGGGGCGGCCCGCAAGGTGCCGTGACCGTATGCCGCCGCCGCCTGCGCAGCCGATGGTCGGCGCCAGGCCCGTGGTGGCTCGGCGGACCTCGGCGGCGAGCAGCGAGTTCGCACGAAACATGTTGTTCGGCAAAGACTTCCGAGCGTCATGGGCGACACGCCGTAGATTTCCACAGATTGTCTATCGGCCCTCGCGTGTCGCGCAGAGCAGGCTTATCGTCGGAGCAGAACCCGTCCGGGCCGGCCCAGCCGGCCCGGAGTCACCCAGAGGGCGGTCGACGATGCGACCTCCTCCGGCAGCCCAGGAGCAGCGATGAGCAGCCAGCCAGAACTGCAGCGCAAGGTGCGCCAGCTCGACAACGACGTCAACGAGATCTACCTCATGCTCAACCAGATCCAGGTCACCCAGAGCCGCCATGGGGTGCGCCTGGACGAGTTGGACAGCAAGCTCACCGCGCACGACGCCCGCTTCGACGCCGTTGACGCCAAGCTGCGTGCGCATGACGAGCGCTTCGACCGCGTCGAGGCACGTCTGGGCGGGATCGACGGGCGTCTGGACGGGATCGACGGGCGTCTGGGCGGGATCGACGGGCGTCTGGACGGGATCGACGGGAAGCTCGACACGGTGCTCACCCTGTTGCGCGAGCGCTGACCGGCGGCACCCCGACGGCCCTCGGCGCGCGCGGCATACCGGAGCATGTTTCGATGAGGCATGGACACTCCGGCGCTCGCCGCGATCGGCCTGGTCAAGACGTTCGGCGCGAAGCGGGCGGTGGCGGGGCTCGACCTCGCGGTGCCGCGGGGGAGTCTGTTCGGTCTGGTCGGGCCCAATGGCGCCGGCAAGACCACCACCCTGTCGATGGCCACCGGCCTGCTGCGCCCCGACGCCGGGCGGGTGCTCGTCGAGGGCATCGACGTGTGGGCCGACCCTCCGGCGGCGAAGGCGCGGATGGGGGTGCTGCCCGACGGGCTGCGGCTGTTCGACCGGCTCAGCGCGCGCGAGCTGCTGCGCTACATCGGGCTGCTGCGTCGGATGGATCTCGCTCTCGTGCAAGCGCGCTCGGCCGAGCTGCTGCAGGTCTTCGAGCTGACGGCCGACGCCGACCGGTTGGTCGTCGACTACTCGGCCGGCATGACGAAGAAGATCGGGTTGGCCTGCGCCCTCATCCACGCGCCCCGGCTGCTCGTGCTCGACGAGCCGTTCGAGTCGGTCGACCCGGTCAGTGGTGAGACGATCCGCTCGATTCTGCGGTCGTTCGTCGCCGGGGGCGGCACCGTCGTGCTGTCCAGCCATGTCATGGAGTTGGTCGAGCAGCTCTGCGACCACGTCGCGGTGGTCGCCGAGGGCCGGGTGTTGGCGACCGGCCCGATCGACGCGGTGCGGGCCGGCGAGCCGCTGCAACAACGCTTTCTGCACCTGTTGGGGGCGCACGGGCTGGGGGAGGGTGCGCTGTCGTGGTTGCGGTCCTCGTCCAATTGAAACTGAGCATCCTGCGGGCCGGCCTGCGCCGCTCCACCTGGCGGACGGTCGCGGTGATCTTCGGGGCGCTCTACGCGCTGGGCATCGTGGCGATGCTGGTCGCCGGCCAGCTCGCGTTGCGCTTCGCGGCCCCGGAGTATGCCGCCCCGGTGAGCGTGCTGGGGCTGTCGGCGGTGACGCTCGGCTGGGTCCTGGCGCCGCTGTTGTTGTCCGGGGTCGACGACACCCTCGATATCGGCCGGCTCGCGCTCCTGCCGCTGCGGGGCCGGCACCTGGCCCCGGGTCTGGTGGCTGCCGCCTTCGTCGGTGTGCCGGGGGTGGCCACGACCCTCGCGGTGGCCGGGCAGCTGGCGGTCTGGTCGATCGGCATCGGCCCGTTCCTGGCGGCCCTCGTCGCCGTGCCGGTCGGGCTGGTCACCGCGGTGCTGGGCTCTCGGGTGATGGTCCTGGCGCTGAGCGGCCTCTTCTCCTCGCGCCGCTACCGGGAGGTCGCCGGCGTCGTGTTGATGCTCGTGGTCAGTGCGGGTGGGCTGATCCCGCAGTTCTTCGTCGGGTCGCGGCCCGGGCGTGCCGGTTCATCGGCACCCACCGTCGCCGACCTGGAGTCGGCCGCAGCCGCGGTGGCCTGGACCCCGGTGGGCTGGGCCTGGGCCGTGCCCGCCGACGTGGCCGCCGGTCGTCCGCTCACCGCTGCGCTGCGCCTGCTGCTGGCCGCGGCCCTGCTGGGGGTGCTGGCCCTGGTGTTGATCCGCCAGGTGGACCGGGGCCTGGTCAGCCCGCTCACTGCGGCGGGCGGCGGGGGCGTCGTGCACAGCGGGCGGGGCGTGGAGCGGCTACTGGGCAACTCGCCCACGGCGACGGTCGCGGCCCGAGCGTTGCGCTATCGCCGCCGTGACCCGCGTCAACTCGCCGGAGTGCTCAGCGGGGTCGTCGCCCCGGCCGTCCTCATGCTCGTGACGGTGACCGGGGCGCGCCAGGTATCCGCCGCCTTCGGCGAGCCGGGCGGGCTCGGCTCGGCAGCTGGCGGCGGGGCCGACGCGGCACTGATCCTGGCCCCGTTGGTGTTGGCGTTGGTCTTCGGTTCGACGGTGTCCTCGGACCTGTCCTACGACGGCAGCGCGCTATGGATGCACCTGAGCAGCGGCATCCGTGGGGTCGAGGATCGACTCGGGCGAGCTGTCTCGATCCTCGTCGTCGCGCTACCCGTGCTGCTTCTCGTCGTGGGCGCCGCGGTCCTCGTCACCCGGCGCCCCGGCCTTGCCGTGTCGGTCTTCGCGGCGGCGATCGCCATGCTCGGCGGCGGGATCGGCGCCGGGCTCTGGGTCGGGGCCCGGATCCAGGTGCCGGTCGCCCCCGCAGGTGGGAATCCGTTCCAGCAGCGCAGCGGTGGCGGCGTCGCCGGCTTGACGATGACCGGGCTCATCATGCTCGGCACGGTGGCCTGCGCCCTGCCCGCCGGGATCCTGGCGATCCTCGGACGGGACGACCCGAGGCTGGCCGGGGTGGCTGCCGTGGTCGGCGTCCTCACCGCGACCGGCGCCGTGTGGGCCGGGGTGCGGGCCGGGGGAGCCCATCTGGACCGGCAGTGGCCCGAAGTGTTGGCTCAGGTCACCGAGAACGAACGCTGACCCGCCGCAACCGACCCACGGGCAGCCCGTGCTGCTCGGGGTAGGTGGGAGGTGCTCCGGGGACTATCCCTTGGCCTGGGCGATGCAGAACTCGTTGCCCTCGACGTCGCGCAGGGTGGTCCAGCTGGTGCCCCACTCGTCGTAGTCGCCCACCCGGTGCGCGCCGAGGGCGAGCAGGCGCTCGACGTCGGCGCCGCGGTCGTCGCTGTGGAAGTCGACATGCATCCGGTTCTTCGCGGTCTTGCCCTCGGGCACCGCGATGAACAGCCAGGCCGGGTCGCCGGAGTCGGTCGGGGCCAGCATCGCGAAGTGCTGACTGGCCCCCGGGGCGATGGGCCGCCCGAGCGCCCCGGACCAGAAGGCGGCGACCGCAGCCACGTCGGTGCAGTCGAGGGTGGTCGCGGCCTGGTGCAGCGTCATGGTGAAATCCCTTCCTGTCGTGTGGTGTTCGACTGGTCTTCGGTCAGTGGCCAGGCGATCTCGGTGCGGTGGTCGGCCGGGGTGGCCGCCTCGTCGGGGCCGACGAGGTAGCTTTCGCGGATGTCGCTGCCGGCGGCCCACCCGTGCTGGGCCAGCCAGGCGCCGATGCCCCGGTAGGTGTCGCCGATGTCCTCGAAGGACCCGGCGTGGGTGGCGACCGCGAACCGCCCGCCGGGCAGCACGATCCGCTCCGGTGGGGCGGCGCTGCCGACGACCGGCAGGTATGCCGTGACCCGCACCCGTGTGACGTCCCAGTCCTCGCCCGGGTAGGTGGCTCCCGGTGGGCCGCAGACCTGCAGGCCGGTGTCCTGGCACAACGCCTCGAGCGCGGCATACGCCTGGGCCAGGAAGTCGCCGAGCCCCGCCAACGGCACCGTGCCGGTACGCGCGACGGCGGCGAGGTCGGGCAGGGTGCGCAGCTGCACCCGGTCGGCCAGCAGGGCCAGCGGAGCGCCGGCGATGCGTTGCAGGTCGGCGATCGTGGCCTCGGCCTCCCGGAGCCGCTGCTGCATCCGCTCCTCGTGCTCGCGCACCACCTGGCGGGTCACCCGCTCGTCACGCGCGGTGAGCACCCGGCGCACCTCGGGGATCGGCACGTCGAGCTCGCGCAGCCGCCGGATCACCTCGGCGTCGACGAGCTGGGCCGCGCTGTAATAGCGATAGCCACTGCCCGGGTCGATCCGCACCGGCGTGAGCAACCCGGCGTCGTGGTAGTGACGCAACGTCCCGATCGACAACGAGGCCGCCCTCGCGAACGACCCGATCGGCAACAGCCCCTCGTGCATGCCTCCGATCCTGGACCCTCGGGCGACCCGAGAGTCAACCCGGCCATCGACCGGCCATCGACCCGGCCATCGACACTGGCGAGTCCCCTTGCCCGGGGGCGCGCGGCATACAGAATGCGCGGATGCACCGTCGTCTCGCGCTGGTACGTCGTCCGTCGCCGCGCCTGGCCGAAGGGCTGCACGCCGCGGCCCCCGCCGAGGCGCTCGACCCCGAGCTGGCCCAGCGGCAGTGGGTCGGCTACCTGCGGGCGTTGCAGTCCCGGGGCTGGGGTGTCGTGGAGGCGCCGCCGGCCGACAGCTGCCCCGACGGGGTCTTCATCGAGGATCAGGTCTTCGTCTACGGCGATCTGGCGCTGGTATGCCGCAGCGGCGCCCCGTCGCGGCGGGTCGAGCGAGTGGGCCTGATCGACACGATGCGCAGCCTCGGCTACCGGGTCGAGACCGTGCCGGAGTCCGCCACCCTCGACGGGGGCGACATCCTCAAACACGCCGGTGACGTCTGGGTGGGGGTCGGGGGGCGCACCGACGACGCGGGTTTCGCGCGGCTCGCCGAGTTGCTCGAGCCGCTCGGCGTCACCTGCCGGCCGGTGCCGACCGGCCCGGCCCTGCACCTGAAGTCGGCGGTCACCGCGCTGCCGGACAACACCCTCATCGGGTGGCGACCGGCTCTGGCCGACCTTGCGGAGCTGCCCCGGTTCATGTCGGCCGACGAACCCACCGGCGCGAACGTCGTGCTGCTCGGCGGTTCGTGCGTGCTCATCCCGGAGTCGGCCCCGGTCACCGCCGAGCGGCTGCGAGCCCGCCGCCTCGACGTCGTGACCGTCGACATCGGCGAGTTCGAGAAGCTCGACGGTGGGGTCACCTGCCTGTCCGTCCGGCTGCGGGGCTGACCGAGTCGCCCCGACGGTGAGTGCCGTGGCGACCCGGGTGCCGGGTCCCTCGGCGCGGGTAGGCCGGGCGACCGGATACTGAGACCCGGGGCGCCCCACGTTGACACGGTGGGCCCCGGCGGGCGACGGTGGTGCCGTGGCCCAGGTCCTCGTAGTTCTACGGCGCGTGTGACGCCTTCCGTCACACGCGCGCCCTTCCGTCCCGCCGGTGGACCGAAGGGCTTTTTCATGTCCGACCGGTGCAGTGACGTGGCCCGCCGCACCGGCCACCGGTGATCCCGACCCCGCGCCCCGCCCCGGCGCACCGACAGAAGGTGACGATCGTGACCGACAGCCCGACGCCGACCAAGGCGTCCCCGGCCAACCTCGCGCAGAGCCGGCCCCGCCCCACGCCGCCGGCCGCAGCCGCGGCTCGGCCAGCGCCGGCGGCCCCGGCCGCCGCGCCGGCACCACCGGTCGCGTCGGCCGTCCCCGGTTCGGCGCCGGTCGCCCCGGGGGCCGGTGCAGCCGCCGCCGCCGGGCCGGTCGCCTCGGGAGCGGCGGTTGCCCCGGAGACCTGCACCGGTGCGCAGGCTCTGGTGCGCTCGCTCGAGGCCGTCGGGGTCGACATCGTCTTCGGCATTCCCGGCGGGGCGATCCTGCCGGCATACGACCCATTGATGGACTCCTCGAAGGTGCGCCACATCCTCGTGCGCCACGAGCAGGGCGCCGGCCACGCCGCCGAGGGGTATGCCGCGGCGACCGGCAAGGTGGGAGTGTGCATGGCCACGTCGGGCCCGGGCGCGACCAACCTGGTCACCCCGATCGCCGACGCCTACATGGACTCGGTGCCGATCGTCGCGATCACCGGTCAGGTGCCCAGCGGCTCGATCGGCACCGACGCCTTCCAGGAGGCCGACATCCGGGGCATCACCATGCCGATCACCAAGCACAACTACCTGGTGACCAATCCCGACGACATCCCGCGGGCCATCTCCGAGGCCTTCCACATCGCCGGCACCGGCCGCCCCGGCCCGGTGCTCGTCGACATCTCCAAGGACGCCCTCGTCGCCCAGACGACCTTCCGCTGGCCCCCGCAGGTCGAGCTGCCCGGCTACCGGCCGGTGGCCCGGCCGCACAGCAAGCAGATCCGCGAGGCGTCCCGGCTGATGGCCGAGGCCAAGCGCCCGATCTTCTACGTCGGCGGTGGCGTGGTGCGCGCCCGGGCCAGCGAAGCGCTGCGCACCCTCGTCGAGCTCACCCAGATCCCGCTGGTCACCACCCTGATGGCCCGCGGCACCGTGCCGGACAGCCACCCGCTGCATCTGGGGATGCCGGGCATGCACGGCTCGGTGGCCGCGGTGACCGGCCTGCAGAAGAGCGACCTCATCATCGCCCTCGGGGCCCGTTTCGACGACCGGGTGACCGGGCAGCTGTCCACCTTCGCACCCTTCGCGAAGGTCATCCACGCCGACATCGACCCGGCGGAGATCTCCAAGAACCGCGTCGCCGATGTGCCGATCGTCGGCGACGTCAAGGACGTCATCGTCGAGCTCATCGACGTGATCACCGCCGAGCAGGCCACCCGCGGCGGCGCGGTCGACTACGCGGCCTGGCAGCAGACCGTGCAGGAGTGGAAGAGCACCTACCCGGTCGGCTACACCCCGCACGACGACGGCAGCATCTCCCCGCAGTACGTCATCGAGCGGATCGGCGCCCTCTCCGGCCCGGAGGCCACCTAT
>RRZU011634103.1_pt1 | contig 22549 bp, 21 predicted proteins | sample 2165561 | NCBI WGS metagenome assembly RRZU01 (sample SAMN10456909, study PRJNA506462) | wastewater metagenome | isolation source: wastewater sludge | place: USA: Moscow, Idaho | reverse complement strand
GTCCAGGCCGGTCTTGGCGATCCACAGTGCGGAAGTCATGAAAGGTTGCTCCTATTCCAGACGCAGCAGTTGGTTGGTGGCGCTGGAGTCGTCCTCCGCCACTTTCATCATCTTGACCTGCAACTCGAAGCGGCGGGCCGATTCGATCATGCTCACCAGCGCTTCGGCCGGATTGACGTTGCTGCTCTCCAGCGCGCCGCCCATCAGGCGAACCGAGGCGTCCGCCTGAAAAGGCTGGCTGTCGCCGGCGCGCATCAGGCCGGACGCATCTTTGTAAAAAGCGTCGCCGGCGGGCTTGACCAGCTTAATGCGGTCCACCTCCACCGTGTTCGCCGGCGTCTCGCCGAGCGGACGGATGGAAATGGTGCCATCGGCGCCGATCTCGATTTTCTCGGCCGGCGGGATCGAGATCGGACCGCCGTTGCCCAGCACCGGGCGACCGTTGCCGGTGGTCAGCAGGCCGTTGGCGTCCACCTGCAAATCGCCGGCGCGGGTGTAGGCTTCGCCGCCGTCGGGCGCCTGCACCGCGATCCAGCCCTCGCCCTGAACGGCGACATCGAGATCGCGGCCGGTGGTCATGACGCGGCCGAGCCGCAAATCGGCGCCCGGCCGTTCGGCCATGGCGTAGACCCGGGTCGGCATACCGTGATCGGCGAAGACCGGCATGCTGCGGAAGTCGGCCATGTCCTGGCGAAAGCCCACCGTGTTGGCGTTGGCCAAGTTGTGGCTGACCAGAGCTTGCGCCCGCAGGGTTTGCTGGGCGCCGGTCATCGCGACATACAACATGCGGTCCATGGCGTCGATCCGTCAGCCTAGCGGATCTGCAACAGGGTTTGGGTCATCTGATCGGCGGTGCTGATCACCTGCGCGTTCGCCTGGAAATTGCGCTGGGCGCTGATCATTTTCACCAGTTGCTCGGTCAGTTCGACGTTGGACAGCTCCAGCGCGCCGGAACGGACCAGACCCAGGCTGGAGGTGCCGGGCTGGCCGACGATCGCCTCGCCGGCGGCGGCGGTTTGCACCCAAGCCGCGTCGCCGACCGGACTCAAGCCCTGTTTGTTGCGGAAGTTGGCCAAGGCGACCATGGCCTGCGCCTTGGACTGGCCGTTGCTGTAACGGCCGAAGATGGTGCCGTCCTCGCCGACATCCACCCCGACCAGCCGGCCGCTGGCGAAGCCGTCCTGGGTGACCGAATTCGTGCTGGACCGGCTGCCGAACTGGGTGGAGCCGGTGAAATCCAGGCTCATGAGCAGCGGATTGGTGGCGCCGTTGTTGGGATCGAGGGCGGTCAAACTGATCGAAATGTCGAGAGGGTCGAAGACGTTGGGGGTGGTGGGATCGCTGTCGTGATCCAGGGTTTTGACGATCTGGCCGTTGGAGTCGAAGGTGATCGTGTTGTTGGTGGGGGTCACGGCCGGCGCGACCGGCGGCGTGGCGGCCGGATCGCCCAGCGGGTTCTTGCCGTCGGCGCCGTAATAGACCGTCCAGCTATTGGGCGTGCCGGAATCCTTGACGAAGTAAATCGTCAGGGTGTGGGAGGTGCCCTGGCTGTCGTAAAACGTCGAGGAGGTGGAGTAGTTGTAGCTTTCGGGGTTCGCGTAATCGAAGGGCGTGATCGTGGGGGACGTGTCGCCCGCGTCCAGGTTGACGCCGAACAGAGTTTTGGTCGTCGCTTTGGCGTCGTTCTGCTTGGTGTCCAGGAAAATATCGCTGGTTTGCGCGGCGAAACCCGCGTCCCCCAGCGACGCGAAGCCCTGGAGCCGCTGACCGGTATTGTTGACGATGTAGCCGTCCTTATCGATGCCAAAACCGCCGGCGCGGGTGTATTTCATCACGTCGCCATCCCGGAGCATGAACAAACCCTCGCCGTCCAGGCCCAGATCTAGCGGGTTGCCGGTGGTGTCCAGGTTGCCCTGCTTGAACTGCTGGGTGACGGCGTTGAGCTTGACGCCGGTGCCGATGCTGCGGCGGGTGGAGGTGCCCAGATCGCTGAGCGAAAAAATGTCGCCGAACTCCGCGCGGGATTGCTTGAAGCCCGTGGTGTTGTTGTTGGCGATGTTGTTGCTGATCACGCCGAGATCGGCGTTGGCGGCGTTCAGCCCGGTGAGGGCGGTTCGAAATGACATTTGCTCATCTCCTTTCGGATCATTTATGAAACTTTAATTAACTGCGCTCACTTGGCTAAGCCCTACACGACCCAAGCCAGCCAGATCCAAGATGGGTTCCTCCCCAAGCTGGCCAAGAAAAACGCTACTCACCTTGGCCCAAAACTGGGTGGCGAAACTGACGGTCTTGCCGTCGGCTACCACACCTTCGACGCGGAAGGTGTACACTCCGGGTGCGGCTTGAGCACCGTTACTGTCCAATCCATCCCACTCAAAATCGACAATGCTGCTCGATTTCGCGCCCAGATTCAGACGGCGCACCTCACGACCGCTGGCATCGTTGACGATGACTGTCAGATTGTTGACGTTTTCCGTGACATCGGTGCGACCCTTAATCGGTTCGCCGCCGTTCAGATACCCCTTGGCGCTATCGAGTAGAACCGAGCGGCCAACCAGATTGGCCGCTTGCAGGCTGCTGGTTGACTGTAGCGACTGGACTAACCCATCGAGCGATTCCTTCATCTCGATGATGCCGTTCAAGGTGCTAAACTGGGCCAGTTGCGCCATGAATTGCTGGCCGTCGAGCGGCTTGGTCGGGTCCTGATTTTTGAGCTGCGTGGTCAACAGCCGCAGGAAATCGGCCTGATCGAGCTGGTCGTTGGCTTTTTTGCCGGTGTTGGATTTCGATCCGGCGCTGAGGCTGTCGAGCAGTTGGGAGCTGAGTCCCGTCATGCCGGTGCTGGATGCGGTCGTCATGATGTCTTTCCCGTTCAGTCGCCCAAGGCCAGCGTGCGCATCAGCATCTGCTTAGAGGTGTTGAGCACCTCCACGTTGGTCTGATAGGAGCGCGAGGCGGAAATCATGTTGGCCATTTCCTCGACCGGGTTGACGTTCGGCAGGTTGACGTAGCCCTGTTGGTCGGCGAGCGGGTGATCCGGCCGGTATTCGCGCCGCAGCGGCGCCTGGCTTTCGACGATGCCCAGCACATCCACGCCGGCCACGGCGTCTTCGGCGGCGTCGAGCTGCGCGGCGAACACCGGCTGGCGCGACCGATAGGTTGTCGCCGTGCTGCTGCTGATGCTGTCGATGTTGGCCATGTTGCTGGCGGTGGTGTTGAGACGCACGGTCTGCGCCCGCAGCGCCGATCCCGAAATGTCGAAAACCTTGAACAGCGACATGGTCATTCTCCGCGGATGGCGGTCAGCAAACCCTGAACCCGATTGCCCAGCAACTGCAAGCTGGCCTGATAACGCAGGGCGTTGTCGGAAAAGGCGGCTTTTTCCTGCTCCTCTTCCACCGTGTTGCCGTCGATAGCCATTTGCGCCGGGGTCCGATAGAGCAGTTCGCCGGGCGAGCCGCCTCGGGCTTGCATGTGCGTGGCGTGCGTCGCCCGCAACGGGCCGCCATGGCCCTGCAAGCCGGCGAGCGTCGCTTTGAAATCGAGATCGCGGGCCTGATAATTCGGGGTGTCCGCGTTGGCCAGGTTGGCCGCCAAAATTTCGGCGCGCTGGGAACGCACCGTCAGCGCCTGGGCATGGACGCGCAAGGCTTGCTCGAAACCGATGGCCATCTTGGTAACTCCCGTGGCAGCATCCAACTCTAAGATGGGTCGTCACCGGACCCGCCGCCAGAAAAACGGCGCGTCTGCGATACTACTTGACCAAGAAGCAAATAAGATGCCGTTTCATCGTATGGTCCGATTATTGGCTCACATCGCGCCAGATCAACGAGCTGTTGTGGCAGGTAATCTACCGATCAATCGCTTTCGGACCGCCGACCGGAGGGGTGACGGCACGGCATCGCCCGTCGGCCCCGGTCGAGCTTCGCCGCGCTCGGCCCAACCCGCGCTGACCGGGCGGCGTTCGACTTTTTTCGGAGATGGGGGTGATCGGATAAACGCAAGCCGCTGGTTTTCAGCAATCCCGTTGCTCTGTTGCGGGTTGGCGATCCCGGCGTGGGCGGCCGATGAAGCGATCCAGCCGTTGGACACCATCCAGCGGCAGGTCCAGGAATTCCTGTCGGCGCAACACCGGAGCCGGGCCGAGCCGCCGCAAATCCGGCTGAACGATCTCGATCCGCGCTTGCGGTTGCCGAAATGCGCGGCGGCGCTGGAAGCCTTTTTACCCGGCGGCGCGAAATCGGTGGGCAACACCTCGGTCGGCGTGCGCTGCCCGAGCCCCCGGCCGTGGACCGTCTATCAAAATGCCAACGTCAAAATTTTTGATCGGGTGTTGGTCGCCAGCCGCTTTCTGGCCAAGGGAACGATATTGAGTGCCCCCGATCTCATAACCGAGCGCCGCGAACTGTCCGCCCTGCCGGAGGGCTACGAAACCGTTCCCGGACATCTGCTCGGCAAGCAGTTGCGGCGCGCCCTGGCGGCGGGAGCGGTCGTCGCGCCCCAAGCCGTCAAGACGCTCCCGCTGATCAAACAGGGAGAAACGGTCACGCTGGTGATCCGGCAGGGCGCGATGGAGGTCAGTTCCAGCGGCGTCGCCCTGAACGACGCCGAGCGGGGCCAGCGGGTGCGGGTGCGCAACGAAACCTCCCAGCGCGTGGTCGAAGGCACGGCGACCGCCAGCCGCCGGGTGGAGGTTGGAAGGTAGCGGAAATTCCATTAAAGTTCGCCGAGACTCGGCCGATAACCTTGACGTACCCACCTTAGAACCGATGGGATGGAGCACCACCATGGCCCTCAACCCGATTACCGGAATCTATTCCCCGCCCGTTCGCGGCGGCTACGTCGAGCGCCCCGCCCCGTCGAGCGCCGGGACATCGTCGGACAAACCGGTCGGCGAGGTCGATCAAGTCCGGTTGACGCCGGGCTCGATGAGCCTGCGCCAGATGGAAACGGAGCGACAGGAACCGCCGGTCGACGAAGCCAAAGTCGCGACCTTGCGCCAAGCCATCGCCAACGGCAGCTATCGGCCGGACGCGGGACGGATCGCCCGCAAGATGTCCGACTTCGAAGAAGCCCTGTTCTCGTAAGGCCGCCCGATGACGCTGGCGACGCTCCTGCGCGAGGAATTGACCGCCGTCGAAGCGTTGCGGCGGTTGCTGCAGCGCGAGTACGACGCGCTGAAATCCCGCGACTTGGCCGGACTGGAACAGGCCGTCGCCGAGAAACAGCAGTGCGCCGATCACTTGCGCGAGCGGATCGCCGGCCGGCTGGATTATCTGCGACAGCGGGGAAACAGCGCCGACGCACCGGGATTGGCGGCGCATGTGGAGGCTTTGCCGGCCCCGGAGCGGCGCGAAACCGGCGAGCTTTGGGCGGCGCTGGAACAGGCCGCCGAGCAGGCTCGCGCCCAAAATGAAGTCAACGGCGCCGTGATCGCCGCCAGCCGTAACCACGTCGAGCGGACGCTGGCTATTCTGCGCGGGCGCGATTCGCTGGATTTCCTTTACGATCAAGACACCCGCAAGGTGTTCGGCGGCGGCAACCGGCCGATCGCCCGAGCCTGATTCACGCTACCGCCACCCGTCAGCGCCATCGCCGCCGCGATTTTCGCCCTCATCCTGTCGGACGGCCAGCTTATCGCGCCAACCGCCTCCCCGACGGTTTCAAGACACCCAGCAGCAATTGCGACCCGAGTCCTTGGCCCGATACAGGGCATGATCGGCGCGGCCGAACACGCTCTCCGGCGAATCGCCCGGCTCGAAACAGGACAGGCCGCAAGAAATCGTGACGGGCACCTTCACCTCATCGGTGCCAAACTCCAGTTCGGCGATACCGAGACGCAGCTTGTCGGCCACCTTGAACGCGGCCTTCGCATCGGCGCCCGGCAACAGCATGGCGAACTCCTCGCCGCCGTAGCGAGCGAGGAAATCCGTGGCCCGGATGCGGTCGGCCAATTGCCGCGCGACCCCGCGCAACACCGCATCGCCGACGGCGTGGCCGTACCGATCATTGATTTCCTTGAAGCGATCGATGTCCCAGATCAAAAACGCCAAGGGATTGCCGAAACGCTTCCAACGCTGATATTCGCTCTGGAGATGTTCCTCGTAGGCCAGCCGGTTAAACACGCCCGTCAGCGGATCTATTCTCATCGATTCGCTTTTTTCCCTCAGCAGGCGGGCCAGCAGCTCTTTTTCCCTGCTCAATTCAAGCACCCGGTTTTGCAGATCGGCGATCAGCCGATCGGGCTGGCCGCCTGACGCCAGCGACGGTTCGACCAATCGCGGCTGGTGGTCCCGATCCGCGCCAGCGACTTTTTGCAATTTCCGCCAGCGGCGAAAACCGATATGGGTCGCGGCCGCCGAGCCGATGATGGCGAGCAGGGTCGCCGGAATCGTGAACGGTTCGATGGTGTGCAACAAACCCAACTGCTCGGTCGCCACGCCGTTGGCCACCATCGCCGATGCGCCGCGCCAGACGCCGACCAGCGCGAAGGCCTGAACGGACATTTCAAGAAAACGCATCATTTTGGTTTCCATTTTCGTACTACCCTTGCAGTTGTTCGCTGTGTGCGCTCGCGTCCAGCTTCTGGCTCGACGCCGAGCCGGACCGCTCTTCGTTCGCTCGGCAATCCGTTCGAGCGCAACGGTCGCCGGTTCGCTCGCCGGGGATGGCATCCTGGCCTTAGCAATTAAAATGCCATTATAAAATAATATAATAATCAATTGATTATAATAAAAAGGACCGCCAATAATTTGACTTCTGCCGGATTGCGCGGCAGCGTTGCCGATACGTCAACGGATTGACAGCCGGGGATGGAAGGGCGATTCCCGGCTCCGGCGACCTCGGCGAAAGCTGGAAAATCCGCCAAGGCCGAGAACGGCGAATCAGAGCCAATCGATGATCGAAAGCAAAAATTCTGCTCGAATGCGATAAAATTATTAACAGATTCACTTTCCGTTGGAGCCGGTCCCATGCAAGCGATGCGATTCAATTTCCGGACCCTGTGCCGCAACGCGGCGGAACGCGGCGGCCAAATGCAGCGGCGCCTGCTCGACGCGCTGGAGGCGCGGCACACCGTCAAAACGCTGCCGGAGTTCGGCATCGAGCGGGCGGCGCAACTGGCCGGCTGCACCGCCAACCACATCCGCAACCTGGAAACGCGCGGCGATTTGCCGGAACCGCGGCTGGTGGAGGCCGGTTCGATCCAGCGGCGGGTGTACAACTACAACGAGGTCAACCGCATCCGCGCCGCCATCGGCAAGCGGCCCGGCCGGCCGAGCGGCGCCCGGTGCGTGCGGGTGGTGTTCTCCAACCTCAAGGGCGGGGTGGCGAAAACCACCATGTCGCTGCACTTCGCCCAATATCTGGCGCGCGAGGGCTACCGGATCCTGCTGGTGGACGCCGACCCGCAGGCCACCGCCACCGGCGCGTTCGGCTTCATCCCCGATCTCGATCTCGGCGACGGCGACGACCTGTTCCCGGCCCTGACCGAAGCGTCGTCGCTGATCGGCAAGGCCGTCAAAGCGACGCATTGGGAGAATCTGGACCTGGTTCCGGCCCGGCTGGCGCTGCAATACGCCGACTGGCGGTTGTCGCAACCCGAGGAACGCCAGCACGCGACCTTGGGACCGCCGCCGGTGCGGCTGCATCGGGCGCTGAAGGAGATCGAAGACCGCTACGACATCATCGTGGTGGACACCCCGCCGTCGCTGGGGATGCTGTCGCTGAACGCCATCGCCGCCGCCAACCTGATCCTGATGCCCATCGTGCCGCACATGTACGACATTTCCTCCAGCGTGCAGTACTTCCGCATCCTGGAGCAGGTCTGCGCCCTGTACGAGCGGGAAATCAACGTGCAGCGGCTCAGCATCCTGCTGACCAAGGTGGACGCCGGCACCGAAACCCTGAACAACATCGCCGTCATCAACGGCGCTTACGGCGAACTGCTGCTGAGCAACCGGATGGGCCTGACCAAGGAATTGCAGAAATCCGCCAGCGACCAGGTCAGCATCTACGAAATCGACCAGCCGCGCGGCTCGCGCGACACCTACAACCGGGCCATCATGATGCTGGACGGGGTCAACAGCGAAATCCTGCTGGCGGTGCGCCAGCTCTGGCAGCAGGAAATCCTCAGCGGCATCGAAGCCGCCGAGGCCGGGCGGGCGGGAGCGCCGTCATGAGCCGGCGCAAGTCGTTGAAAAGCCTTGGCGACTGGATCGGCGCGGGCGGCCACAGCTTCGACGGTAGCCTGCTGCGGAGCGCGGGCGACGACGGCGCCCAGCAACTGGACATCGACCGGCTCGTCGCCGGCCGCTATCAGCCGCGCCAGCGGACCGACGCCAAGTACTTGGCCGAGCTGGAGCAAAGCGTCCGCCAGTTCGGCGTGATCGAGCCGCTCGTGGTCCGGCCGCTGGCCGACGGCAGCCACGAAATCCTGGCCGGGCACATGCGCTGGCGGGCGGCGCAACAGGCCGGTTTGCAGCGCGTGCCGGTCGTGATTCGCGAAGCGGACGACCGCACCGCTGCCGCCATCGCGCTGGTGGAAAACCTGCTGCGGCGCGAGCTGAACCCGATCGAGGAAGGTCGCGCGCTGCGGCGGCTGCGCGAGGAGTTCGAGCTGACCCAGGAGCAGTTGGCGGAACTGCTCGGCCTGTCGCAGCCGGCCATCAGCAAGACCTTGCGGTTGCTGAGCCTGGCCCCGGAGGTGCAGAACCTCATCGAGGACGGGCAACTGGAGGCCGGTCACGGCAAGACGCTGCTCGGCCTGCCGCGCGCCGCGCAGATTCGGCTGGCGGAACAGGCCGCCAGCGCCGGCTGGAGCGTGCGCGAATTGGAACGACGCCGGGCGCTGCTGGCGACCGCCCCATCGCCTCGGCCGGCCGCGCCGCGCGATCCCGATCTGGTTCGGCTGGAAGAGCGCTTGCGGGAGCGGCTGGCGGCTTCGGTCCGGCTGCGCTACGACGCGGCTCGCGGCTATGGCCGCATCGAGATCGGCTTCGCCAGCCTGGACGAATGCGATGGCATTTTGGAGCGGCTGGGCCTACCGACTCAGGAAAAATGATATTTTTTTTAATACTTATGTATAATAAATAAAAAAAATAAATAAAAAATTAATATGTATCGTGTATTTTATTGAATTAATTTTATTGAGGCGTATAATGCAATTAATCGCTTTGATAAGACATGATGTGGTAGGCCCAACTTTGCCGCGCCCGAATAGTGCGCGGCTTTTTTTCGCTCCTGCTCGCGTCATCCATCGCTCGGGCGCATACGGCGCGTCGCTTGATCCAGGCTTTGATTTGCCGTCACTTGGGATAACGGCTGCCCGCCACGAAAGCGCGCACGATCTGCTCGGTGGCGGCCGCGAGGAAATCGCCGCCCGCCGCCATCGCCCGTTCGAGGCTCACCGGCTCCGGACAAAGACTGAAAACCGCGTCGATACCCAGCTCGTGTAACGGCCCCAAACCACCGCCGAGGCCACCGGCGATGGCGAAGCAAGGCACGCCGAGCGCGCGGGCGCGTTTCCCCACCCCGGCCGGCGCCTTGCCGAACGCGGTTTGAAAATCGATCCGCCCCTCGGCGGTCAACACCAAATCCGCCCCGCGCAGATGCTCGTCCAATCCCACCAGATCGAGCACCAGATCGACTCCGCGCCGCAGTTCGGCGCCGAGAAACGCCTTTAAGCCCGCGCCCAGGCCGCCCGCCGCGCCGGCGCCCGGCAGCTCGCGCACGTCCGGGCCGAGATCGCGTTCGATGACCGCCGCCAGGTTGGCCAAACCGGCATCCAGCGTCTGTACCTGCTCGGGAGTGGCGCCCTTCTGCGGACCGTAAACCCGCGCCGCCCCGCGTTCGCCCAGCAAGGGATTGTCCACGTCGCAGATGGCTTCAACCCGAACGCCGGCCAATCGGGCATCCAGGCCACCCAGATCGATGCGGCGAATCGCCGCCAGCGCGCCGCCGACCGGTTCGACCGGCACGCCATCCGCATCCAAAAAGCGCGCGCCCAGCGCCGTCGCCATGCCGATGCCGCCATCGTTGGTGGCGCTGCCGCCGATACCGACGATCAGATGAGAAATCCCGAGATCCAGCGCCGCCGCGATCAGCTCGCCGGTGCCTCGGGTGGTGGTCAGCAGGGGATTGCGGCGATCCTTGCGGAGCAACGCCAAGCCGCTGGCGGCGGCCATTTCGACGGCCGCCAACCGTCGCGACGCAACGTGACAGAACGATGCAACCACCGGATCGCCGCGCGGCCCGGCGACGGTCGCGGCGCGCGCCTCGCCGCGCAAGGCATTGACGAGCACATCGGCCAACCCGTCGCCACCATCGGCCACCGGCACGCGAGCGATGTCGGCCGTCGGACAGGCCCGCGTCACGCCGCGCGCCATCGCTTCCGCCGCTTGGGTGGCGGTCAGGCAACCTTTAAAAGCGTTGGGCGCGAGTACAATTTTCACGGTTATCTCGTTGAAGCCGATATCGATTGGGGTTGACAAGAAACAAAATACATACTATGTATTGTTTCCGTATATACAAAATCGGACTACCCGATGGGCAAAAGCAAAAAACAAAAACCCAAAAAGGGCGAGGGTGTGAAATTGGTGGTCAGGATCGAGGAGGACTTGCGCGATGCGTTCATCGAAACCTGCCAAGAAATGGACACCACGGCCTCGCGGGAAGTGCGACGGTTCATCCGGGATTTTTTAGCGCAATCGGGCAAGGAAACCTGAGGCTTCGCAAACGGCGAGCGCGGTTTGCGGCGGACCGTCCCATCGATTCATTAACGATCAGCAACGAGGCGAGCAACCATGATTCACCCTCCTCCCGCCACCGGCTCCCAGGAGCAAACCCGAGTCGCGCTCGAAGCCATGCGCGCTTATTTCATCGCGACCGACCAGGCGAGGCCCCGTCAGGAACGGCAACGGCTGGCTCACGAATGGCTGGCGGCCATCCGCCGCTTGCGGACCACCACCCAATAAAGCCGCCAGACCGCGACGGGAGCGGGCGGCTCGTGCCCCGCTCCAGCACCGCGCCCATAACCGTCGGCAATACCGCCGCATGAATTCCATCCGCCGGCGGCTGCTGCTATGGCTGCTGGCCGGGTTGTCGCTGGTGCTGGCCGCGTCCGGTTACGCGACCTACCGGCAAGCTCGCGCCGAAACCAACGCGCTGTTCGACTACCAACTGCAACAGACCGCGCTGGCGCTGCGCAACCAAAACCTGCTGACGCTGGCGATGGGCGCCGAAAGCGACGACGGCGGCGATCTGCTGGTGCAAATCTGGGACCGGAGCCGAGGTCTGTTGTACGTGTCGCAACGGCAGCGGGAACTGCCCTTCGCGACCCAGGCCGGATTCGCCGACCTGGCTTGGCGGGGCGAATCCTGGCGGCTGTTCGCGCTCCAGGCCGGCGAGCGGATCGTGCAAGTCGCCCAGCCGCTGGGGGTGCGCCTGCGGATGAGCGCCGACATCGCCCTGCACAACCTCGCGCCGTTCCTGCTGCTGCTGCCGGGCATGGGCCTGGTGGTCTGGTTCGGCGTGGGCGCGGGCCTGCGGCCTTTATACCGGATCGCCGCCGACATCCAGCGCCGCCGCCCCGGCGCGCTGGAGCCGGTGCGGGCCGACAATCTGCCCGCCGAAATCACGCCGCTGGTCCGCGCGCTCAACGAGCTGCTGGCGCGGCTGGCGCAAACCCTCGACCACCAGCGCCAGTTCATCGCCGACGCCGCTCACGAATTGCGCACCCCGCTGACCGCCGTGCGCTTGCAAGCCGAGCTGGCGCGGCAGGCCACCGACACCGACGCTCGCGCCGAAACCCTCCGCGATTTGGGCGCCGGCCTGGAGCGCGCCACCCACCTGGTCGAGCAATTGCTGGCCATGGCCCGCCTGGACGCCCATCCCGCCGCCGGCCGACGCGAAGCGGTGGATTTGCTGGCGCTCGCCAAAACCGTGGTCGCGGAGCAGGCCGCCATCGCCGAGGCTCGCGGTCTCGATCTGGGCCTGTTGCCGGGCGAGTCCGTCGCCGTCTCCGGCGATCCCGCCGAACTGCGCGCCCTGCTCGACAATCTGGTGGACAACGCCCTGCGCTACACCCCCGGCGGCGGCCGGGTCGATGTCGAGGTTTACCGGGTGGAAGCGGAGGCGGTGCTCGCGGTTCGCGACACCGGCCCCGGCATTCCGCCGGCCGAGCGGGAGCGGGTGTTCGACCGCTTCTATCGCGGCGCGCATGCCGCGACGCCGGGCAGCGGGCTCGGGCTGGCCATCGTCAAGCGCATCGCCGACCGGCACAGCGCCCACATTCGCTTGAGCCAACCCGAAGCCGGTCCGGGATTGCGGATTACGGTACACTTTCTCCTTCCCTGAGCCTTGACCGTGGCGAGCGCCATCCCTTGGAAAGCAACGACTCCATCATTTTTCGCAGCGGCCTGATCATGGGCGGCATCGTGCTGCTGGCGCTGCTGAGCATGACCAGTTCCGTGTTCATCGCCGAATCCACCAAAGGCGACGCCACCGCGATCAACCTGGCCGGTTCGCTGCGCATGCAGTCCTACCGCATCGCCACCCGCCTCCAGCAGCCCGACCGCCACACGGCCGAGCACTATGCGGACGTGGCTCGGGAAATCGACGATTTCGAGCGCCGCTTGAACCAGTTGTGGCGGACGGGCGCGATCTCGTCGGCGGTGGGCGATCCTCGCAACCAGACGCTCAAAACCATCGGGGCGTCCTGGAACGCCGTCATGAAACCGACTCTGGCGACCTTGGCGGCGGGCGACCCCTCGTCCACGGCCTACCTGAGCCAAGTGGACGGCTTCGTCGCCAAGCTGGACGCCTTCGTCAAGCTGCTGGAGCAGGACACCGAGGCGAAAATCCTGCTGCTGCGGCTGGCGCAAGGAATCGCCCTGTTCATGACGCTGGTGCTGGTTTTCGCCGCGATGTACCAGTTGCACGCCACCGTGGTGGCGCCGTTGCGCGATCTGGTGGAACTGGCGCGCAAAGCCGGTCACGGCGATCTGTCGGTGCGGGTCAGCCATGTCGGCAACGACGAGCTGGGGGTGCTGGGGCAAGCCTTCAACCGGATGGCGGCGGATCTGTCGGCGCTGTACGCCGATCTGGAAGCGCGGGTCGAGCGGCAAACCCAGGCGCTGCGGCTCAGCAACCGCTCGCTGGAATTGCTCTACTACACCACCCGAACCCTCGGCGAGGCGGCCCCGGTCGAGGCCACCTACCGGGCGTTGATGGCGGAAATCGAAAAACTGACCGGCATGGGTTCGGTCACGCTGTGCCTGATCCAGCCCGACACCCATCAAGCCACCCAGGTCTTTTCGGCCCGGCCGCAGCCGACCCCCATTCCGCCGTTCTGCACCCGGCCCAATTGCGACGCCTGCCTGGGCGACGGCGCCACCCATGCGCTGGACGCCGGCAACGAGGTCTTCTCGGTCCCGGTCAAAGATCGGGAGCAGCGATTCGGCGTTTTGGTGGTCCGCAATCCCGGCCCGGAAGCGGTCGCCGCCTGGCAACTGCCGCTCCTGGAAGCGGTGGCCCGCCACATCGCCGGCGCCCTGCGCGCCGCCGAGCAGAGCGAGCATCGGCGGCGGCTGGCGCTGCTGGAAGAGCGCAACGCCATCGCTCGCGAGCTGCACGACTCGCTCGCCCAAGCGCTGTCCTACCTCAAGATTCAGGTCGGTCGCCTGCATCCCTTGCTGGGCGGGCCGAACACCGTCCCGGAGGCGCGGACCATCGTCGCCGACCTGCGCGAGGGATTGAACGGCGCCTACCGTCAGTTGCGGGAACTGATCGGCGCTTTCCGCCTGAAAATGGACCATCTCCGGCTGGAAGACAGCTTGGCCGAGATGGCGCGAGAATTCGGGCGGCGCGGCCAATTGCCGGTCGATCTGGACTGCGCCGACTGGCAGTGCGCGCTCGACCCCAACGAGCAGATCCACGTCATGCAGATCGTCCGGGAAGCCTTGAACAACGCCGTGCGCCACGCTCGGGCCAGCCGCATTTCGGTTTGCTTGCGCTGCCGGGGCGACGGTGAGGCCGCGATCGACATCAGCGACGACGGCATCGGCCTGCCGGCGGACCCCGAACGGGAAAACCATTTCGGCCTCAGCATCATGCGCGAACGGGCCCACCGCCTGGGCGGCATCCTGAACCTGCAATCGCCCGCCACCGGCGGCTTGCGAGTGGAGCTGCGCTTCGTCCCCGCCGCCGGCCAAAAAGCCGTGGCCGGAGTCGGGCGGGAGACGCTGTATGCCTGACGACATCCAGACCATCCTGGTCATCGACGATCACCCGCTGATGCGCAAGGGCATCCTGCAACTGATCGCCATGGAGGGTTCGCTGCGGGTAGTCGGCGAGGCCGGCGAAGGCCGGCAAGGATTGGCGCTGGCTCGCCAACTGCGGCCGGACCTGATCCTGCTCGATCTGAACATGCGCGGCATGAGCGGACTGGAATTGCTCGGGATTCTCAAGGCCGAGGACCACGACGCGCGGGTGATCGTCCTGACCGTCTCCGACAGCGAGGAGGACGTGGTGGCGGCGCTGCGCGCGGGGGCCGATGGCTATCTGCTCAAAGATATGGAACCGGAGGAGGTATTGAATAGCCTGCGAGCGGCGGCGCAAGGCCGTATGGCGCTCGGCGAGCGGGTCGCGGAGATTCTCGCCGACGCCCTGCGCCACGAGATCCGGCCCAAGCCGGCGGACGGCGCCAAGCTGACCGAGCGGGAGCGGGAAATTCTCGCCCGCATCGCCGTCGGCCACAGCAACAAGCTGATCGCCCGCGAGCTGAAAATCACCGAGGGCACGGTGAAAGTGCACGTCAAACACCTGCTGCGCAAGCTCGATCTGGGCTCGCGGGTCGAGGCGGCGGTCTGGGCGGTGAGAAACGGCTTCCGGCGATAAGGCCGTTCTTTGAACTCCACCCGGACCCGCCTCGGCGAGCGGTTTGCGCGGACGCACCGGCGGCGGATTGTGGAGTATATTTAGGCGGGGATTACGACAAACGATGAGAAACCCGCATGCCGTTCTTCGATAAGCTCAGGGAAGCGGTCATTGGCAAGCCGCACGACCCGCTCAATCCGGACACCCGACACAACTTGGCCCTGGTCGCTTTTCTGGCCTGGATCGGGCTGGGCGCCGACGGGCTGTCCTCCTCCTGCTACGGCCCCGAGGAAGCGTTTCTGGCGCTGGGCCAATACACCCATTTCGGCCTCTATCTGGCCGCCGCCACCTTCCTGACGGTGTTCGTGATCGCCCTGGCCTACAATCAGGTCATCGAGCTGTTTCCGAGCGGCGGCGGCGGTTACAAGGTCGCCACCCAGTTGCTGGGACCCCGCGCCGGCCTGGTGTCGGGCTCGGCGCTGCTGGTGGACTACGTGCTGACCATCGCCATCTCTATCGCCAGCGGCGTGGACGCGGTGTTCAGCTTGCTGCCGTCCGGCGCTCAACCCTACAAGCTGACGACCGAGATGGCGCTGATCATCGTGCTGATCGTGCTCAACCTGCGGGGCATGAAAGAGTCCATCAAGGTGTTGCTGCCGATTTTCGCCGGCTTCTTCCTGACCCACACCTTTCTGATTCTTTACGGGATCGCCGCCCATTCCGACGGTCTGCCCCGCCTGATCCCGGACACCATCACCGAAACCCGGCAACTCACCGAGCAAATGGGCTGGGTGTTCGCCGCCGCGCTGTTCCTGCGCGCCTACTCGCTGGGCGGCGGCACCTACACCGGCCTGGAAGCGGTCTCCAACAACGTCAATATGCTCAGCGAGCCAAGGGTCAAAACCGGACGGTACACCATGTTCTACATGGCCAGTTCGCTCAGCTTCACCGCCGGCGGCATCATCCTGCTGTATCTGCTCTGGAACGTGCAGCACGTCCCACATCAGACCCTGAACGCGGTCACTTTCGGCGCCATCATCGATAGCTGGCAACTCAACCCCGTGTTCGGTCACGTCCTGCTGGCGGTCGTGCTGCTGCTGGAAGGGGGCCTCCTGTTCGTCGCCGCCAACACCGGCTTCCTCGGCGGCCCGACGGTGCTGGCGAACATGGCGGTCGATTCCTGGGTGCCGCGCCAGTTCCGCAACCTGTCCGGCCGGCTGGTCACCCAGAACGGCGTCGTCCTGATGGGCCTGGGCGCGCTCGGCATCCTGGGGTGGACCAACGGCGACGTGTCGGTGCTGGTGGTGCTGTACAGCATCAACGTGTTCGTCACCTTTTCGCTGTCGCTGCTCGGCTTGTGCAGGCATTGGTGGGCCAGCCGCTACGACGTGGATAACTGGAAAGCGCGGCTGCTGTTGTCGCTGCTCGGGTTCGGGGTCACCGGCGGCATCCTGATCGTGACGGTGGTCGAGAAATTCACCGAGGGCGGCTGGTTGACCATCCTGATCACCGGCCTGCTCATCGCGATTTGCGCCCTGGTCAAGCGCCACTACGAGCACGTCCGCCAGCAGTTGCGCAAGATCGACGCGCTGTACGCGCCCCGGCCGGACTGGGACGAGGATCTGCCGGAACCGCCGCTGCACCCCGAACAGCCGACCGCCATCTTCCTCATCGGCAAAAACCGGGGCTTGGGCATGTACGCGCTCAAGTGGCTCAACGAGGTGTTCACCGGCCACTTCAAGAACTTCGTCTTCGTGAGCGTCGGCGAGGTGGACTCGGAAAGCTACGGCGGCAAGGGCGCGCTGCGCTCGCTGCAATACCAGATCGAGAATTCGCTGCGCTACTACGTCAACTACTGCCACAGCCAGGGCATGGCGGCCACGTCCCGCGCCGCTTATGGGACCGACGTGGAGGCGACGCTGGAAAAGCTGGTGGTCGATGTCGTGAACGACTATCCCAACGCCGTCTGCCTGAGCAGCAAGCTGATCTTCGACAACGAGAGCTGGCTGATCTCGTGGCTGCACAACCACACCGCCATCGCCATGCAGCGCCGCCTGCATCTGCGGGAAATCCAGATGATCGTGATTCCGATCAAGATTTAGCCCGGCGGTTCGGCCAGCGCCGCATCGACCAGCGCCGCCAGCCGATCCAGCGCGTTCCAGCAAAAGTGATCGGCCCCCGGCAGCACGTGGAGCCGGGCGGCCGGATGCCAGCGCGGCAACAGTTCCCGCAAGGAATCGAGCGGCGCGAACTGGTCGCGATCACCGGCCACGACGATCAGATCCTCCGGCGCGACCACGGCGCCAAACTCCAGAAACCCCACCGGCGGCGCCACCAGCAGTTGCCGGCGAACCGTGGCCAGCGGTGGATTCAGGTGCAGGTTGACCCAGGCGCCGAAGGAATAGCCGGCCAGATCGGTCACGGCCTTGCCCAGCCCGGCCAGAAACTCGGCCGCCGCGCGCACGTCGTCCCGCTCGCCCCGACCGTCGGCGTAGTGTCCGCCGCTGGCGCCGACGCCCCGGAAGTTAAAGCGCAACGCGGTGTAGCCCCGCCGCCGGTAGGCGTCGGCCAGAACCGCCACCACCGGATTGTCCAGATCGCCGCCGTACAACGGATGCGGGTGGGTGACGACCACCGCGTCCAAACCGGGCGCCAAACTCAATCGGCCTTCCAATCGCAGCGGGCCGGAGGCGAAAAACACGGTCTGCTCGGATTCGGAGGACACGGGGCACGCGCTCACGCCGCCGCAGTGGCCGCCGCCAGCCGAATCCGATCCTGCTCCAGAAGCGTCTGAAATTCGATCAGCGGCAAGGGGCGGCCGAAGTAGTAACCCTGGCCTTCGTCGCAGCCATGCGCGCGCAGAAACTCCAGTTGCTCGACGGTTTCCACGCCCTCCGCCACCACCTCCAGCCTCAAGCCGTGCGCCAGCGTCACAATGGCGTCCACGATGGCGGCGTTGTTGGTGTTGGCCGGCAAATCGGTGACGAAGGAGCGGTCGATCTTGAGAAGGTCGACCGGAAAACGCTGCAAGTAGCTCAGCGAGGAGTAGCCGGTGCCGAAATCGTCGATCGCCATCCGCACGCCCATGCTCTTGAAGGCTCTCAGGGCCGCGATATTATCGTCGGTATGGTGCATCAGGATGCCTTCGGTCAATTCCAGTTCCAGGCAAGAGGACTCGAAGCCGGTTTCGGCGAGCAATCCCTGCACCAGGTCGGTCAGGTCGCACTGGCGAAATTGGCGGGCCGACAGATTGACCGCCACGCGCAACCGGGACCAGCCGTTTTGATGCAGTTGGCCGATTTCGCTGACGGCGGTGCGCAACACCCACTCGCCCAGCGACAACACCAGGCCGCTGTCTTCGGCGATCGGGATGAAGCGGGCCGGCGGCAACAGCCCGAGTTCGGGGTGATTCCAGCGGATCAGCGCCTCGGCGCCGGTGATGGCGTCGGAGCGAAAATCCCATTTGGGCTGGTAATATAGCTCCAACTGCTGCCGCTCGACGGCGTGGCGCAGGCTGTTTTCCAGGCTCAGCCGCTCGCGCGCCACCACGGTGGCGCCGGACTGATAGTACTGGTAGTTGTTGCGCCCCGCGTCCTTGGCCCGATACAGGGCGTTGTCGGCGTTTTTCAGCAGGTTCTCGGCGCTGCGGCCATCGCGGGGACACAGGCTGATCCCGATGCTGCAACCGATGTGCAGCTCGTGATCGTCGAGACGATAAGGCTCGGCCATCTGGTCCAGAATCCGCTGCGCCATCCGGGCGGCCTCGTCGCTATCGCCCAGATCGGGCAGCACCACGGCGAACTCATCGCCGCCCTGCCGGGATATCGTGTCGCATTGCCGGATGGATTCTTGCAGCCGCCGCGCCGCTTCCCGCAACAGTTGGTCGCCGACGCTGTGGCCGAGCGTGTCGTTGATCCGCTTGAAATGATCGAGATCCACCAGCAACACGCCCACCTGGCTGTGGTCGCGACCGGCCCGCAACACCGCTTGCTGCAAGCGGTCGCCCAGCAACGCCCGGTTCGGAAGGCCGGTCAGCGCGTCGTAATGGGCGAGATGCTGGATGTGTTCCTCGGCCTGCTTGCGCTCGGTGATGTCCTGCACCACGGTCACGAAATAGTCCACCACACCGTTCGCCCGGCGCACGCAGCGGGTGGAAACGCTGGCGTAAAGCAGGCTGCCGTCCTGGCGCAAAAAGCGTTTTTCCAGCGAATAGCCATCGACCCGCCGGCTCATGACCCGCTCGAAGTGCGCCAGGTCGGCGGCCAAATCCTCGGGGTAGGTCAATTCGGCCCAGCTCAGGCGCAGCAGTTGCGAGCGCCGGTAACCCAGCAATTCGCAGAGGCGGTCGTTGACTTCCCACCAGCGCTTGTCCGGGCCGGTCAGGGCGATGCCGACCAGCGGCAGCTCGAAATAGCTCCGAAAGCGGGCTTCGCTGGCGCGCAGGGTTTCCTCGGTCCGCTTCAGGTCCGCGATATCGGTGTTGGTGCCCAGATAGTAGGCGGTGCGGCCGGCCCGGTCGCGCAAGGGCACGGCGCGGGTGTTCAGCCAGGCGGTCCGGCCCGAGGGGCTCCGAAACCGATGGTCCACCACCAGCTCGCCGCTCTCCTCGATCGCCTGCCGCCACGCTTTCATCACCTGATCGCGCTCGTCGGGATGCACGGCCTGCATCCACGGCGACCCGAGCGCCTGCTCGGCGGTCAGGCCGGTCATCTGGCACCAGCGATCGTTGACATAGCGGCACGCACCCTCCAGGTCGGCCATGAAAACGCCGACCGGAAGCTGCTGGGTCAGGGTCCGAAAGCGCTGCTCGCTATCGCGCAGGGTTTCCGAATTCAGCCGCAGCCGCTCGATCTCGGCCTCCTGCTCCCGCTGGCGGGCGACGCCCTGCCGCAGCCGCTCGATCTCGGCCTCCTGCTCCCGCTGGCGGGCGACGCCCTGCCGCAGCCGCTCGATCTCCACTTCCAGCTCCCGCTGGCGGGCGACGCCCTGCCGCAGCCGCTCGATCTCCACTTCCAGCTCCCGCTGGCGGGCGACGCCCTGCCGCAGCCGCTCGATCTCGGCCTCCTGCTCCCACTGCCGGTCGCTCGAAGCGTCGATGCGTTCCTTGAACTCATCCCGTTGCGTCGCGAGACGGCGCTGCCGACCGAGCAGCAGGACCAGGGAAACTCCGATCACTCCCAGCAGCAACAGTCCGCCGCCGATCCAAAATCTCAGCCGGTCATAATCGAATCCGCCGCCCGCCGAACCGAGCGTTTCGGCGGCCATCACCACCAGCGGCAGCGAGCCGCCGCAAAACGATGCCAGCAGGATCGCCAATATCGGGGCACGTCCGCCGAGGCCGAGTTTCCGGCGCGCGGGCACGGCCGATCCCACCGTGGAACGGCGAATCGATCCGCCCGCAAGCGGCCCGCTCATCGGCTTGGCATCCCGCCTCGAATCTTCAAGAAACCTCCTTCAAGGGTTGGCGATCTTCCCCTTCTCGCAGAGAAGCGTAGGCGGCAAATTCGGCCTCGTCCAACGGCCCGACCAGCCGTTCGCGAGCGAACGCCCGGTAGTGGCTTTCCACGATTTTGCTGTGCAGGCCGCTCTTGCGATACAGCCCCAGCAGGAGCCGGGCCTCGAAGCCATCGCCTCGCTCCAGATGGGCCACGTAGTCGGCTTCCAGCGCCTCTCGCTCGGGCGGGGCCAAACGATCCAGCGCCGCCTGCAAGCGCGCGGCCAAAAATTGGGTGCGCGAGCGTTCCTGGCGCACCGTCGGGGATTCCGTTTCCTCGGCGCGATCCGCCGCAGCGGGCTCGGGCGACGGCATCCGGCGCGGCGCCGCCGCCCTCGGGCGGTAGTCTTCGCGCAAGGCGGCCAGCAGATAGGCCGGCAGGTTGTGGACCTTGCCCGCGATCAGGTCCTGCTCGACCACGGCGATGTTGCCTTCCAGATAATCCGGCTCGTGGGTGGCCAGCGCCATGCGGACTTGGCGGGCGCTCAAACCGCAAGCGGCCAACTTGTCGCGCAGATGCTCTTGGCGCTCCAGTCGATCCTCGGGTTTATCGACGACGGGCGGCACATCCTCGGGCGCGGTGATCGCGGCCTGGTGCTGGGCGAACAGCAACATTTGCGGGTTGTCGCTGACCCGGAACCGCACCGCCGCGACCTTGCGGTGATCGCGCTGGTAATCGATCTCCAGCAACAGGTCCGAGGTGTCGTTCACCTGGCGCACCGCCGGCTTGATGACCTTGTCGTTGAACTTGCGGAAATCCTGATAGTAGCCGTCCGCCTCGCTGATGCCCAGCAGGCGCTTGAGGATGTCGAGGCCGATCCAGCCGGTGGTGCCGATCCGCCGGTAGCGCAGGCAGTTCTCGTACAGGGCCAGGGCGTAACTGCTGCTGAACTTGCGCTGGATGCTGAGGTTGAGCAGCGCGTAAATCTCGGGCCGATAAAGCTTTTCGCACAGTTCCGGGCTGTAGGCGTAAACGCAGTAACCGCCCTTGATGACCGCCTGCGCCAGCAGGGTGGTGGCGCCCCATTCCTCCTGGTGGCCGTCTTCGTCGAGGATGTTCCACTCCAGCACCGTCCGAGCGAGCGTCTTCAGGGCTTCCTTGAGGGGGTCCAGATTGTGGGTGTTGAACCCGATGGCCTCGGCGAGATCCTTGACCCGGATGCGGTGCACCCGCGCGGTCAGCAAACTTTCGTAAGCGTTGTACAAAAGCACGTTCGAGGCTTTGCGCTGGGTGAGCGTCAGCCTGTTGTTGATGTGGATGGCGGCGATATGTTTTTTGAGATTCTGGTCGGCCAAATCGGTCACGACCATTCTCCGGGCCGCATCCACGCCGTGGTGTTTTTCCCTGCTGCGTGCCATGCCGTTTAGTTTAGCAAACATGTCCCCTTGTCAATAAAAAATCGATGGGGACATTTTTATCCCATAAACGGGGACATTACGACGCGGGCGTCTCGCTCGCGCCAACGGTTCAAGCCCGGTAAAGCGCCGATAACGGCCGCCCACATCCAGTCGTTCGCCCCTTGCGACGGTCTGGGTTACCCTAAAATAACAATTTGATTACAAATACATTATCGTGGATTCACGCCGAAAGGCCGAAAAAAATCCCATAAACGGGGACATTAAGGAATTTATCCCATAAACGGGGACATCTCATCCCATAAACGGGGACATCTCATCCCATAAACGGGGACATCTCATCCCATAAACGGGGACATCTCATCCCATAAACGGGGACATAATCTATTATAAAAATTTGATTTTAAAAGCAAATTTTCACCCTAAACGTTCTTTAAACGTCTTTTAAACATTCTTAAACGTCTTTAAACGAGCGTCGTCGCCGTTTTTTTTCAAAACCCGAAAAACCCGGCAAAACCGCCAGAAATCCCGAAAACCGACGGCGCAAAGTCATCCATTCGTCCCTGAAAACAGGGATGAAAACGCGCGGCTAACGCGGAAACGAAACGGACAAACTTATTTTTTTCACCGGTCGCATCCAAATACCGACCCCGCCCGTAAACGAGGATGTCGGATCGAGCTATCTCGATTCAGACCCATGTCGCCAATTGGACTACACGAGGACTATCGCCATGATCAAAACTACCGCTTTCAACCAGCTCGCGCTGGCCGCCGCTGTCGCCGGAGCCCTGAGCTTGGCCGCTTCTCCCGTCTTCGCTGGCG
>RRZU010000942.1_pt1 | contig 22563 bp, 34 predicted proteins | sample 2165561 | NCBI WGS metagenome assembly RRZU01 (sample SAMN10456909, study PRJNA506462) | wastewater metagenome | isolation source: wastewater sludge | place: USA: Moscow, Idaho | reverse complement strand
TGAAATGGTTATGCCGGGTGACAATATTCAGATGACGGTCAAGTTGATCAACCCGATCGCCATGGAAGAAGGTCTGCGCTTCGCTATTCGTGAAGGCGGGCGTACCGTTGGTGCCGGCGTCGTCGCTAAGATCATCGAGTAGTTTTTAACTTTCGGGCGGAGCGTTCGCTTCGCTCCATCGCTCTTTAGGAACAACCATGCAAAACCAAAAGATTCGCATTCGTCTGAAAGCCTTTGACTATCGTTTGATCGATCAGTCAGCTCAGGAAATTGTTGAAACAGCGAAGCGCACTGGCGCAGTCGTTCGGGGGCCGGTTCCACTGCCGACGCGGATTCAGCGGTTTGATGTCCTGCGTTCGCCGCACGTTAATAAAACGTCGCGTGACCAGTTCGAGATTCGTACCCATCTCCGCTTGATGGATATCATCGATCCAACCGACAAAACTGTTGACGCTTTGATGAAACTCGATCTGCCTGCCGGTGTTGATGTAGAAATTAAGTTGCAGTAACTGCTTTTTTGCGGCTATAATCGCCGCCTTTCGTCGGGTAGCGCCTTTGGCGTTACCCATTTTGACTTGTAGTGCTCGCCGGCCAATCGTAGCCGGCAAGAGGAGAATAACCATGAGTCTAGGCCTTGTAGGGCGTAAGGTCGGCATGACGCGTATTTTTACTGATGACGGAGTTTCCGTCCCGGTGACTGTGCTCGACGTGTCGAACAATCGTATCGCCCAGATCAAAACGCCTGAGAATGACGGCTATACGGCCGTTCAGGTGGCATTTGGCAAGCGTCGCCCCTCGCGCGTCAATAAGTCTTTGGCGGGTCATCTTGCTAAAGCGGGTGTCGAGGCAGGCAATCTGCTTAAAGAGTTTGCAGTAACCCCTGATGTCGCATCAGGTCTGAAGCCCGGTGATCAGATCAGCGTAAGCATTTTCGCGGTTGGTCAGAAGGTCGATGTTACTGGTCAATCGATCGGTAAAGGTTTTCAAGGTGGTATTAAGCGCCACCACTTCAGTTCGCAGCGTGCCACGCATGGTAACTCGGTTTCGCATAATGCGCCGGGTTCTATCGGTATGAATCAGGACCCGGGTCGTGTTTTTCCCGGTAAGCGGATGGCCGGTCATCTTGGTGATGTGCAGCGCACTCAGCAAAATCTGGAAATCGTCCGTGTTGATGTCGAACGTCAGCTGTTGTTGGTGAAGGGCGCGGTTCCGGGCTCTAAGGGCTCGGACCTGACCGTATGTCCTGCAGTTAAGGCGGGGGCATAATGGAACTTAAACTAATTAACGAACAGGGTCAGGAAGCAAGTCGTTTGAGCGCTTCTGATGTATTGTTTGGCCGAGAGTATAACGAAGCGCTGATCCATCAGGTCGTTGTTGCCTATCAGGCGAATGCGCGCAGTGGAAATCGTGCTCAGAAAGACCGTGAGCAGGTAAAGCACACAACTGCCAAGCCGTTCCGTCAAAAGGGTACGGGCCGCGCTCGTGCCGGTATGTCGTCCTCGCCGTTGTGGCGTGGCGGTGGTCGGATCTTTCCGAACTCGCCCGATGAGAACTTCAGCCAAAAGCTGAACAAGAAAATGTATCGCGCCGGCATGGCGTCGATCCTGTCGCAGCTTGTGCGTGAAGATCGTCTAGCGATTGTCGATAGTATTGCTGTCGATGCGCCGAAGACGAAGCTTTTCTCCCAGAAGATTAAAGGGATGGGCTACGACTCTGTTTTGGTTATCACCGATTCGCTCGATGAGAATGTCTATTTGGCTTCGCGCAATCTGCCCAACGTTTTGGTTCTTGAAGTCAGCGAAGCCGATCCGGTTTCTCTGATTCGTTTCCCGAAGGTGTTGATGACCAAGAGCGCTCTTGCCAAGTTTGAGGAGGTCCTGGGATGAACCAACAACGTTTAATGCAAGTATTGCTGGCGCCTCAGGTTTCCGAAAAGGCGACTTATGTGGCCGACAAAAATGAGCAGGTCGTTTTCCGCGTTGCTTCCGATGCGACCAAGCCTGAAGTCAAAGCTGCTGTCGAATTGCTTTTCAAAGTTGTGGTTGACTCTGTGCAGATCGCCAACGTCAAAGGCAAGCAAAAAAAGTTCGGGCGTTTCATGGGCAGCCGTAAGAGTTGGAAAAAGGCATATGTTTGCCTGAAGGCCGGTCAGGAAATCAATTTCGTCGAAGGGGGGGTTGCTTAATGGCACTCGTCAAAGTTAAGCCGACGTCACCTGGCCGTCGTGCTGTAGTCAAGGTTGTCAATGCGAACTTGCACAAAGGCAAGCCTTTTGCAGCGCTGGTCGAATCTCAGTCGAAGCATGCTGGTCGTAACAATAATGGCCATATCACCACGCGCCACCAGGGGGGGGGTCATAAACAGCATTATCGGATGGTCGATTTTAAGCGTACGAAAGACGGTATTCCCGCCAAGGTCGAGCGCCTTGAGTATGACCCGAACCGAACCGCAAATATCGCCCTTCTGCTTTACGCGGATGGTGAGCGTCGCTATGTTATTGCACCTAAGGGAATGGTCGTTGGGCAACAGATATCTAGTGGTGCTGAAGCGCCTATTAAGTCTGGGAATGCGTTGCCTATCAGAAATATTCCGGTTGGGACTACAATTCACTGTATTGAAATGATTCCAGGTAAGGGGGCTCAGTTGGCCCGTTCTGCCGGGACGTCAGCTCAACTGTTGGCGCGTGAGGGAGTTTACGCACAGGTTCGTTTGCGTTCAGGCGAAATCCGCCGAGTGCATGTCGAGTGCCGAGCCACTATCGGTGAGGTGGGCAATGAAGAGCACAGCCTTCGTTCGATCGGTAAGGCCGGCGCTAATCGTTGGCGCGGCATTCGTCCGACCGTTCGCGGTGTTGTGATGAATCCGTGTGATCACCCGCACGGTGGTGGTGAGGGTAAGACTGCGGCGGGTATGCACCCGGTTAGCCCGTGGGGTACTAAGACCAAGGGTTATCGCACTCGCAGCAACAAGCGCACGACTTCGATGATCGTGCAGCGCCGTCACAAACGCTAAGGGGTAGAGAATATGGGACGTTCTGTAAAAAAGGGCCCGTTTGTCGATGCCCACCTGATTAAGAAAATTGGTACTGTACGTACGACAAATGATAAGCGCCCGATTAAGACTTGGTCGCGTCGTTCTACGGTATTGCCGGACTTTGTCGGTCTGACTATCGCTGTTCATAACGGTAAGCAACACATCCCGGTGTATGTCACCGAGAACATGGTTGGGCACAAGCTCGGCGAGTTCTCCCTGACGCGCACCTTCAAGGGTCACACCGCCGGCAAAAAGGCGAAGAAGTAAAGGAATGGATATGGAAACTCGTGCTATTTTGCGCGGCGTTCGGCTGTCAGACCAAAAAGGTCGTTTGGTTGCCGACCAGATCCGCGGTTTGCCAGTTGATAAAGCGCTCAATGTGTTAACGTTCAGCCCAAAAAAGGGTGCTGAGATAATCAAGAAGGTGCTTGAGTCAGCGATCGCCAATGCCGAACACAACGATGGAGCTGATATTGACGAACTGAAGGTAAAAACCATCTTCGTCGAAAAAGGCACCGTGCTCAAGCGCTTTACCGCTCGGGCCAAAGGGCGTGGAAACAGGATCGTTAAGTCGACCTGCCACATCTTTTTGACCGTCGGAAACTGAGGAAAGACAATGGGACAGAAGATTCATCCGACTGGTTTCCGTCTGGCCGTCACCCGTGACTGGTCTTCGCGTTGGTATGCCAACAGCAAAGATTTCGCGGGCATGCTGAATGAAGACGTACAGGTCCGTGATTACCTAAAAGCAAAGCTCAAGAGCGCTTCGGTTGGACGTGTGTTGATCGAGCGCCCTGCTAAGAACGCTAGGGTCACAATTTTTTCAGCTCGGCCTGGCGTTGTTATTGGAAAAAAGGGTGAGGAAATCGATCACCTTCGCGCAGCCTTGCAGAAAATCATGGGTGTTCCGGTGCATGTAAGCATCGAGGAGATTCGCAAGCCGGAACTTGATGCTCAGTTGATCGCTGACTCGATTACGCAACAGCTCGAGAAGCGCATCATGTTCCGTCGGGCGATGAAGCGTGCTATGCAGAACGCCATGCGTCTTGGCGCCCAGGGTATCAAGGTTATGAGCTCTGGTCGCTTGAATGGTGCTGAAATTGCTCGACGTGAGTGGTATCGCGAAGGCCGCGTTCCGCTTCATACCTTGCGCGCTGATATCGATTACGCCACCTCTGAGGCGTTGACGACTTATGGCCTTATCGGTGTCAAAGTCTGGGTTTTCAAGGGCGAAATCATGAATCGCGGCGAGCAGGTGGTTACTGCTCCGGACGCGACTGGCGCCGATGACGCAGCTCGCAAGCCGCGTCGCGCTGCTAAGTCGGCAGGTGTTGATGCTGCGGGTGAAAAGCCAAAGAGTCGGACCGTGAAGGCCGCCGCGTCGGCTGGAGAGGGGAATACTGATGCTGGTGGTGCCCCTGAGGTGAAATCGCCCGCAAAACGAGTGAGAAAGGCAGGAACGACTGATGCTGCAGCCAGCTAGAAGAAAGTACCGTAAAGAGCAGAAAGGCCGTAACACGGGCCTTGCCACGCGGGGCGCCAAGGTGAGCTTTGGCGATTTTGGTCTCAAGGCACTGGGTAGAGGTCGACTAACGGCCCGTCAGATTGAGGCAGCGCGTCGTGCGATGACTCGCCACATTAAGCGTGGCGGGCGCATCTGGATTCGGATTTTCCCTGATAAACCAATTTCCAAAAAACCTCTTGAGGTTCGTATGGGTAATGGTAAGGGCAGCCCTGAGTACTATGTTGCGGAGATTCAGCCTGGCAAGGTACTTTATGAGATGGATGGCGTCGATGAGGCGTTGGCGCGTGAGGCCTTCGCGCTCGCCGCAGCCAAGTTGCCGATCCCGACGGCTTTTGTCACGCGAATGGTAGGTTAACATGAGAGCAAGTGAACTTAGAGTAAAGAGCGTTGACGAACTGAACAAGGAGTTGCTGGATTTGCTGAAGGCGCAGTTTGGTCTTCGCATGCAAATTGCGACTCAGCAGTTGAGCAACCACAGCCAGATTGGCAAAGTGCGTCGCGACATTGCGCGTGTTCGCACACTTCTTCGTGAAAAGGCGGTGCAACAATGAGCGAAACGACGAGTAAGCGGACGTTGATCGGCCGTGTTGTGAGCGATAAGATGGACAAGACCGTTACGGTTCTCGTTGAGCGTCGTGTTAAGCACCCGATGTACGACAAGATTATTGTGCGCTCAAGCAAGTATCACGCGCATAACGAAAGTAACCAAGCCAAAGCCGGTGATCTCGTCGAGATCCAGGAGTGCCGCCCGATTGCTAAAACAAAGGCATGGCAAGTTACGAAGTTGTTGGAGAAGGCAGTAGCTATTTAGTGCTTGCCTTTTTCTAGAAAGAGACTATAATCTCTTTTTTTTCCGCAATCGGCCTATTTTCTGGCCGATTGTTTCTCCCGTACGGGTTCCAAGACTGACCGCGATAGCGGGAAAAGTTGGAGAGATAGATGATTCAGATGCAGACGGTTCTGGACGTCGCCGATAATACTGGCGCTCGTTCAGTGATGTGTATCAAGGTGCTGGGCGGCTCTAAGCGTCGTTATGCCAGCGTTGGCGATATCATCAAAGTGAGTATCAAGGATGCTGCGCCTCGCGCTCGCGTCAAGAAGGGGGATGTCTACAGTGCTGTGGTCGTTCGTACAGCTAAAGGCGTTCGCCGTTCTGACGGGTCGTTGGTTAAGTTTGATAAAAATGCGGCAGTACTCCTCAATAACAAGTTGGAGCCGATTGGGACGCGTATCTTCGGGCCGGTGACGCGTGAGTTGCGCGGCGAGCGGTTTATGAAGATTGTCTCGTTGGCGCCAGAAGTGCTGTAAGGGGGCGGTCATGGATAAGATTCGTAAAGGCGACGAAATCGTTGTCATTGCCGGCAAGGATAAGGGTAAGCGCGGGACGGTTAGCGTTCGCGTTGATGCTGAGCATGTCGTGGTTGAGGGCGTCAATAGCGCCAAAAAACACGTCAAGCCAAACCCGGTAAAGGGCGTGGTTGGTGGTAAGGTCGATAAAGACATGCCTCTCCACGTTTCAAATGTCTCGCTCTACAACCCGACGACTCAGAAGGCGGATCGTGTCGGCTTCAAGCTGCTTGAAGACGGTACGAAAGTGCGTGTCTTCAAGTCGAGCGGCGAAGTGGTTGCGGCGTAAGGAGCGATCATGGCGCGTTTGTTGGATTTTTACAAAAACACCGTGGTGCAGGAACTGACCCAAAAATTCGGCTACAAGTCGAATATGGAAGTGCCGCGTATCACGAAAATCACCTTGAATATGGGTGTGGGCGAAGCGGTTGCTGACAAGAAAGTGCTTGAGCACGCTGTTGGCGACATGATCAAGATTGCCGGGCAAAAGCCGGTGGTCACGAAGTCGCGTAAGTCAATCGCTGGCTTCAAGATTCGTGATGGCTACCCGATCGGTTGTATGGTTACGCTGCGTGGTCCTCGTATGTTCGAGTTTCTCGACCGTCTGGTTAGCGTTGCTTTGCCGCGTGTTCGAGACTTTCGGGGCGTTTCCGGAAAAGGATTTGATGGCCGTGGGAACTACAACATGGGCGTCAAAGAGCAGATTATTTTTCCGGAAATCGAGTACGACAAAATTGATGCGTTGCGTGGGATGAATATTAGCGTCACCACCACCGCCAAGACAGACGATGAAGCGCGTGCGTTGCTCGGCGCGTTCAAATTCCCGTTCAAGAACTGAGGCGAAAATGGCGAAACTTGCACTGATTAACCGCAATGAAAAGCGGCGCGAGACGGTCAAAAAATACGCCGCGAAGCGCGCAGACTTAGTGGCCGTCATTAATGACGTTAGCCGGTCTGAAGAAGAGCGTTTCGAGGCCCGTCTGAAGTTTCAGGCGCTACCGCGTAATTCGAGTCCGGTTCGTCTGCGTAACCGTTGCAAGCTAACGGGTCGTCCGCGCGGCGTTTATCGCAAGTTCGGTTTAGGTCGCAGCAAATTGCGCGATTTCGTTATGCGCGGCGAAGTCCCTGGCATGACCAAGGCTAGCTGGTAAGCAGGAGAGAACGATATGAGTATGAGCGATCCGATCAGCGACATGCTGACGCGCATCCGCAACGCCCAGATGGCAAACAAGGCGACTGTCGCCATGCCGTCTTCGAAGGTTAAAGTGGCTATTGCTGTGGTGCTTAAAGATGAGGGTTATGTAGAGGACTTCGCTGTTCGTGAAAACGACGGCAAGCCGACCCTTGAAATCGGGCTGAAGTATTACGCTGGCCGTCCTGTTATCGAACGCATTGATCGCGTATCGAAGCCGGGTCTGCGTATTTACAAAGGCGTTGATGATATTCCTCGCGTTATGAATGGCCTTGGTGTGGCGATCGTCTCCACCCCTAAGGGCGTAATGACCGACCGCAAGGCACGCGCCAGCAACACCGGTGGCGAAGTGCTCTGCATCGTGGCGTAAGGGGTAAATATGTCTCGCGTTGCAAAGAATCCAGTTGTGCTGCCTCAGGGCGTTGAAGTTGCTCTGAGCGCGGTTGAAATTTCGGTTAAAGGCCCGTTGGGCGTGATCAAGCTTGCTGCCAATAGTGCGGTTAAGATTGAGCAGGAGGGCGGTTCTCTCGTATTTAAGGCGGTTGAAGGTGCTGAGAATTCGGGTGCGCTCTCGGGTACATTGAGAGCAGTTGTTGCCAATATGGTTACCGGCGTCAGCAAAGGGTTTGAGCGCAAGCTGAATCTTGTTGGTGTGGGTTATCGTGCTCAGGCTCAGGGCGACACGCTCAATTTGACTCTCGGTTTTTCACACCCGGTTGCGCATAAGATGCCGGCCGGGGTTAAGTGCGAAACGCCGACTCAGACTGAAATCGTGATCAAGGGTGTGGACAAGCAACAAGTCGGTCAGGTCGCGGCTGAAATTCGCGCCTACCGCAAGCCGGAGCCGTATAAAGGCAAGGGCGTGCGTTACTCCGACGAAGTGATTGTCCTCAAGGAAACCAAGAAGAAGTAAGGGTGCTTAAATGATTGACAAGAACCAGGCGCGGTTGCGCAGAGCCCGTAAAACCCGGGCCAAGATTGCCGAACTGAGGGTGCTGCGTTTGTCGGTGCATCGCACCAATAGCCACATTTATGCCCAGGTGTTTTCTCACTGTGGCTCAACGGTTTTGGCGTCAGCTTCATCTCTCGAGCCAGAAGTACGCAAAACCTTGACCAACGGTGGAAACACTGGTGCCGCTGCGGTGATCGGTAAGTTGATTGCAGAGCGTGCCAAGTTGGCAGGAATCGAGCAGGTCGCGTTTGATCGTGGCGGCTTCCAGTATCACGGGCGCGTCAAAGCGCTGGCTGAAGCCGCGCGTGAAGCCGGCCTCAAGTTCTGATCAGCCCGGAAAAGGATTGGAGTAAGTAATGGCTAAACCTCAAGGTAGGAAACCGCAGCAAGCAGAAAAGCCTGACGATGGCATGCGCGAGAAGATGATCTCGATCAACCGGGTGACCAAGGTTGTTAAGGGTGGTCGTATTCTCGGTTTCGCGGCGCTGACTGTGGTCGGTGATGGTGATGGACGTATCGGCATGGGCAAAGGTAAGTCTCGCGAAGTGCCTGTGGCCGTGCAAAAGGCGATGGAAGAGGCCAGGCGCAAAATGGTCAAGGTTAGCCTCAAGAGCGGAACCCTGCATCATACGGTTTTTGGACGTCACGGCGCCTCAACGGTCATGATGCAACCAGCTCCGGAAGGTACTGGTGTTATTGCTGGTGGCGCGATGCGCGCAGTGTTTGAAGTGATGGGGATGACTAACGTCGTTGCTAAGGCGCATGGGTCGACCAATCCCTATAACATTGTTCGTGCCACTATTAACGGCTTGCAGGCGATGAATACGCCGTCCGAAATTGCTGCAAAACGCGGCAAATCGATCGAAGAGATTCTAGGGTAAAACCATGGCTGAGAAGAAAGTTAAAGTTACGCTCGTTAAGAGCCTGATCGGCACTAAAGAGTCGCATCGTGCCACAGTGCGCGGTCTGGGTCTGCGCCGTTTAAATAGCAGTTCCGAGCTTCAGGACACGCCTGCTGTTCGCGGGATGATCAACAAGGTTTCTTACCTGCTGAAGTGTGAGGGTTAAGATGAAACTGAATACAATTCAGCCGGCCGAGGGCGCAACCCACGCGAAACGACGTGTTGGTCGTGGTATTGGCTCCGGTTTGGGAAAAACAGCGGGTCGCGGTCACAAGGGTCAAAAGTCCCGCGCCGGCGGCTTTCATAAAGTCGGTTTTGAAGGCGGTCAGATGCCTTTGCAGCGTCGTCTTCCAAAGCGTGGTTTTGTGTCATTGACCAATGCACGCAATGTCGAAGTTCGGCTGTCGGAGATCAATGATTTGCCAATCGATGAGATCGATCTTTTGTCGCTGATGCAGGCAAACTTGGTCACTCAGCATGCGTTGTCGGCAAAGGTGATTTTGTCCGGTGAGATTACGCGCAAGGTCGTGTTAAAAGGCGTTGGTGCGACTAAAGGTGCTAAAGCTGCGATCGAGGCTGCTGGTGGCAGCGTTGCAGAATAACTTTCGCAAGGTAATCTTTCTTGGCTAATAACTCAACTCAGGTTAACAAGGGCGGAAAGTATGGCGATTTGAAGCGCCGCCTTCTGTTCTTGTTAGGCGCGCTAGTCGTTTATCGAATTGGTGCCCACGTTCCCGTTCCTGGGATTGACCCAACTGTTTTGAGTGAGTTGTTCAACTCTCAGAAGGGCGGGATCCTCGGCATGTTTAACATGTTTTCTGGGGGCGCACTGAAGCGATTCACGATTTTCGCGCTAGGCATCATGCCTTATATTTCTGCGTCGATCATCATGCAATTGATGACTCACGCGAGCCCTCAACTCGAGGCGCTCAAGAAGGAAGGCGAGGCTGGTCGTCGAAAGATCACACAGTACACTCGCTACGGAACAGTAATCCTTGCCTTGTTTCAGGGGATGGGTATTGCAATCGCTGTTGAGTCTCAGCCTGGTTTGGTGCCTGATCCGGGAATGCTGTTTCGTGTAGTGACCGTAACCACTTTGTTGACCGGGACGATGTTTCTGATGTGGCTTGGTGAGCAAATCACCGAGCGTGGTCTGGGAAACGGAATTTCGATTATTATTTTTGCTGGTATCGCAGCTGGCCTACCGACCGCGATTGGCGGTTTGTTTGAACTGGTCCGCACTGGTGCTATGCATCCGTTGTCAGCGTTGATTGTGACGCTGCTTGTTGGCTTGGTCACCGCTTTCGTCGTTTTTGTAGAGCGCGGTCAGAGAAAGATTTTGGTTAATTACGCCAAGCGGCAGGTTGGAAACAAGATTTATGGTGGTCAGAGTTCACATCTGCCCTTGAAGCTGAATATGTCGGGCGTGATCCCGCCGATCTTCGCTTCCTCGATAATTCTTTTTCCTGCCACGATAGCTGGTTGGTTTGGTTCCAGCGAATCGATGCATTGGCTTAAGAATATCGCCGGGACTTTGTCTCCTGGGCAGCCGGTGTATGTCATGCTTTACGCGGCTGCGATTATATTTTTCTGTTTCTTCTATACGGCGCTGGTTTTCAATTCAAAGGAAACTGCAGACAACCTGAAGAAAAGTGGGGCGTTCGTTCCTGGAATCAGGCCCGGTGAGCAGACTGCCCGCTATATTGACAAGATTTTGATGCGTTTGACTTTGGTTGGTGCTGCTTACATTACAATCGTATGTTTGCTTCCTGAGTTTTTGATATTGAAGTGGAATGTACCTTTCTATTTTGGAGGTACCTCATTGTTGATTATTGTTGTTGTGACAATGGACTTCATGAACCAGGTTCAGGCTTATGCGATGTCTCACCAGTATGAAGGGCTCTTGAAGAAAGCAAATTTCAAGGGTTCCGGGCTTTCGGCTAAATAGGATGGCAAAAGAAGATTTGATCGAAATGCAGGGTGAGGTTGTCGAGAACCTCCCAAATGCAACGTTTCGTGTGAAGCTCGAAAACGGTCACGTGGTCCTTGGCTTTATTTCTGGGAAGATGCGCATGCACTACATTCGTATTCTGCCCGGTGACAAAGTTACGGTTCAACTGACACCTTATGATTTGAGTCGCGCGCGTATTGTTTTTCGCGCAAAGTAAAGAATCTCTACGCAGTAGATGTAATTGGGCAAACGGCTGGCTGCGCCTTATGCCAAAAATAATAGGAGTTAACCATGAAAGTGCTGGCATCTGTTAAGCGCATCTGCCGCAATTGTAAGATTATTCGACGCCACGGCATTGTGCGTGTGATCTGTACCGATCCGCGTCACAAGCAGCGTCAGGGTTGATCGTTGATTCTTGCTTAGGCAAGTTTTGACTGATCTGATGTTTATTATAAGTTTCGCATACTTGGGGTGAATCGATGGCCCGCATCGCAGGGGTAAATATACCCAACCACCAACATGCTGAAATCGCTTTGACTGCGATTTACGGCATTGGACGTAGCCGCGCAAAAATTATTTGCGAGTCTGCTGGAGTAACACGCACCACGAAGATGAAAGACCTGACCGAAGCCGAAATGGATCGTTTGCGCGACCAAGTTGGCAAATTTACCGTCGAGGGCGATCTGCGTCGTGAAGTCACAATGAGCATCAAGCGCCTGATGGATCTGGGTTGCTATCGCGGTTTGCGTCATCGCAAGGGCTTGCCTTGCCGTGGGCAGCGTACGCGTACCAACGCACGCACTCGCAAGGGCCCGCGTAAAGCCATTGCCGGCAAGAAATAAGGGAACCTGATAATGGCTAAAACTGCAACGAAAGTTCGCAAGAAAGTTAAGAAGAACGTCGCTGAGGGCATTGCCCATATTCATGCGTCGTTTAATAACACAATCATTACGATCACCGACCGTCAGGGTAACGCGCTGTCGTGGGCGACTTCTGGTGGTGCCGGCTTCAAGGGCTCGCGAAAGAGCACGCCGTTCGCGGCGCAGGTTGCTGCCGAAGCAGCTGGCAAAGCAGCGATTGACTGCGGCATCAAGAACGTTGAAGTTCGCATCAAGGGGCCTGGACCGGGTCGTGAGTCTTCAGTCCGGGCGTTGAATGCACTCGGAATCAAGATTTCCTCGATTACCGATGTGACCCCGATTCCACATAACGGCTGCCGTCCGCCTAAAAAGCGTCGGATTTAAGGAGAAAGACAAGTGGCTCGTAATCTCGATCCGAAGTGCCGTCAGTGCCGTCGCGAAGGCGAAAAGCTGTTTCTGAAGGGCGAAAAGTGTTTTACCGACAAGTGTGCTATTGAGCGCCGCTCTTACGCACCTGGCCAGCATGGTCAGAAGTCCGGTCAGCGTCTGTCTGACTACGGTACACACTTGCGTGAGAAGCAAAAGATTCGCCGTATTTATGGTGTGCTTGAAGGCCAGTTCCGTAAGGTCTATAAGGAAGCCGACCGTCGTAAGGGCGTTACCGGTGAAATCTTGCTCCAGTTGCTTGAGTCGCGTTTGGATACCGTTGCGTATCGCATGGGCTTTGCGGCGTCGCGTTCTGAATCCAGACAAGTGGTCCGTCATAACGGTGTGCTGGTCAATGGCCGTCGTGTGAATATTCCGTCGTTTCAGGTTCGTCCTGGTGACGTTGTAGAGCTTGCAGAAAAGGCCAAGGGCCAGTTGCGTGTTAAGGCGGCGCTTGCTGCGGCCGAGTCGCGTGGCTTCCCAGAGTGGGTTTCGGTTGATGCCAAGGAAGGCAAGGGCGTCTATAAGGCTCGTCCAGAGCGAAGTGAGTTGTCGGCAACGATCAACGAGAGCCTGGTAATTGAGCTTTACTCGAAATAATCACGGCTCCGCTTGAAAGAACCAGGCAAAGGACAAGACATGCATAGCAGTGGATTATTGAAACCGCGGATCATCGATGTACAGAGTTTGTCTCCGGTGCACGCCAAGGTCGTGATGGAGCCCTTTGAACGGGGCTACGGTCATACCTTGGGTAATGCACTGCGACGCATACTTTTATCGTCGATGCCCGGCTATGCCCCCACCGAGGTGAGCATAGATGGCGTTCTACATGAGTATTCTACGATTGACGGTGTGCAGGAAGACGTTGTTGATATTCTTCTGAATATCAAAGGCGTCGTTTTCAAACTGCATAATCGCGACGAGGTGGTTCTCCAGCTAAGCAAGGACGGCGAAGGTATCGTCCGTGCCAGCGACATAGTGCTTCCGCATGATGTAGAAATCATCAACCCGGATCACGTTCTCGCCCATCTTTCCGTTGGCGGCAAGTTGGCGATGGAAATCAAGGTTGAAAAGGGCAGAGGATATGTCCCGGGCAACGTTCGCGACGTTGGTGAAGGTCATAGGAATATCGGTAGTCTCGTGTTGGACGCTTCGTTCAGCCCGGTGCGTCGGGTGAGTTATTTTGTGGAAAGTGCTCGTGTTGAACAGCGCACTGACCTCGATAAGCTGATCATGGAAATTGAGACGAACGGTGTCATTGAACCGGAAGAGTCGATTCGCCTCGCGGCTCGTATTCTGATGGAGCAGTTGTCCGTTTTTGCTGATCTTGAGGGCACGGATTTGCCGGTCGAGCATCAAAAGACGGTTCAGGTAGATCCGCTGTTGCTTCGTCCCGTTGATGACTTGGAACTGACGGTTCGCTCAGCGAATTGTTTGAAAGCCGAGAGCATCTATTACATCGGCGATTTGATTCAGCGCACCGAAAACGAGTTGCTTAAGACGCCGAATCTTGGTCGTAAGTCGCTCAATGAAATTAAGGAAGTCTTGGCCGCACGCGGCTTGACGCTGGGTATGAAGCTTGAGAACTGGCCACCGGCCGGGCTTGATAAGTAAGCTGCCTGGACAAGAATAGGAAGGAATAGATATGCGTCACCGTTTAGGTCTCCGTAAGCTAAATCGTACTAGCTCGCATCGTTTAGCGATGTTGCGCAACATGACGGTTTCGTTGCTTCGCCACGAAACAATCAAAACGACGTTGCCAAAGGCTAAAGAACTGCGTCGCGTGGTTGAGCCGATCATCACGCTTGGCAAAAAGCCTAGTTTGGCTAATCGCCGTTTGGCGTTTGACCGCTTGCGCGATCGTGAGATGGTTGTAAAACTGTTTGATGAAATTGGACCGCGTTATGCGGTTCGTAACGGCGGCTATCTTCGTATTTTGAAGTGTGGTTTCCGTGATGGAGATAATGCGCCGATGGCGTTGGTGTCCTTGCTCGATCAGCCGGAAGAAGCAGTTACAGAAGTCGAGGCCGCTGCCTAAGAGCACGGATCTTCGTCAAAAAAGCCAAGCTTTGCTTGGCTTTTTTATTATCAGTCCTTTGCAGATTCGTCTGTTTCCTGTTGTTGCAGTGCCCACATTTGCGCGTATCTTCCCGCTGCAATGATCAGCTCTTGATGGGTGCCTCGCTCGATGATACGGCCTGCTTCCATGACCAAAATTTGCGTTGCGTTCATGATGGTAGATAGCCGATGCGCGATGACCAGAGCCGTACGGCCTCGTGCAGCGCTGTCTAGACTGGCCTGTATTGCTTTTTCCGTTTTTGAGTCGAGCGCGGAAGTGGCTTCGTCAAAGATCAATAAAGGCGGATTCTTGAGCAATGCACGTGCGATTGCAACACGTTGCTTTTCACCTCCCGAGAGCTTCAACCCGCGTTCACCTACCCGCGTCTGGTAGCCTTCTGGCAACAGCGCGATAAATTCTGCGAGTTGCGCGGCCTCCGCCGCCGCGAGGACTTCATCGTGACTTGCTTCAGGTCGGCCGTAGTGAATGTTGTAGTAGATGCTATCGTTGAACAGAACTGTGTCCTGAGGAACGATGGCGATGGCCGACCGGAGGCTGGCTTGCGTTAGTTTTCGTATGTCCTGGTCGCCGATGCATATGCTCCCCGCGCTGATATCGTAAAAGCGGTAGAGAAGCCGGGCTAAGGTTGATTTTCCTGAACCGGATTCGCCAACGACGGCGACCGTTTGCCCTTCCCGGATGTCAAAGCTGATGCCGTGGAGTACCTGGCGGTTCGCTTCATATGAGAATTCAACCGAATTAAAATGAACCGCAATCGTTTTTGCATTGAGTTTGACGGCATTGGGAGCGTCATCGACTTCCTGGCGCTCATCCAAGAGGCTGAACATCCGTTCAATATCCGCTAGTGACTGACGAATTTCCCGATAGACGACACCTAGGAAGCTTAAGGGCATATAGAGCTGAATTAGAAATGCGTTTACGAGAACCAGGTCGCCAATTGTCATAGTTCCATCGACGACCCCTGCCGCCGCGCGCCACATCATCGCCGTGACGCCAAGGGCGATAATGGTCTGTTGTCCCAGGTTAAGCCAAGACAGCGACAGCTGACTCTTTGTTGACGCCTCCTGCCATTTCAACATGTGGGAGTCGTAGCGTTGTGCCTCGAAGGACTCGTTGTTGAAGTACTTCACGGTTTCGTAATTGATCAGGCTATCGATGGCCTGGGTATTGGCGGCGGAGTCCGCCTGATTGAGCTGCCGACGCAGGCCTATTCGCCAGTCGCTCACTCTTATGGTGAATACCACATACGTCGTCAGCGCGAACAGGATGATTACGACGAAGCCCCTGTCGTATCTCGTCATCAGAATCCCTAGGACAAGCGATACTTCGAGCAGTGTTGGCAGGATTGAATACAGGGAGTAACTGATCAGGCTGGCAATCGAGCGGCTGCCGCGTTCAATGTCACGTGAAACACCACCTGTTTGCCGTTCAAGGTGGAAGCGTAGCGAAAGCGCATGCAGGTGACAGAAAACTTCTATGGCAATACGCCTTACCGCCTGTTGCGTCACCCGTGCAAAGACCATTTCGCGCAATTCCGTGAACAATGAATTGGAAAAGCGCAGCGCACCGTACAGCGCCAATAGCAGCATAGGGAGCGTAACGGGTAAGCTCTTGCCGTCCAGCGCGTCAATAATCCCTTTGAAGATGAGAGGGACGCCAACGTTGGCAAATTTGGCTGCGACAAGACAAGAGAGCGCCAGAACAATTCGCCACTTGTACTGCAGTAGATAGGGACTAAGCCTTTTCAAGGTTCGCCAGAAGTGAGAATCCTTGGGCGGCGGGAGTGCGTACTGACTGTCGTCGTAACTGCGGGAGAAGCGTGACATAAGAAGGTGGGGTGCTCCGTCAGGGCGGTTGAATACGTTGTTTGACGCTGTCACAAAAAAAGGAAATTCGATAGGGGGCGAATATGAGTTGCATTCACAAGATCCTTGCCGCAGCATTCAAACGAACGTTTGAATGCTGCCTTTGTTCTTCCTTATTCGATTGAGTTGGTTTTCTCGGTAAATCTATATTGGACAATAAACCAATTTCGGATACTCGGGAGCGTATCCTCGATGTGGCGGAACGCCAGTTTATGGAGAACGGTTACGAAGCGATCTCCACGCGGGCGATTACGAGTGTGGCCGAGCTAAATCTTGGCTCGATAAATTACCATTTCGGTTCTAAGGAAGGTTTGTTGCGTGAGGTGTTCCGGCGTCGCTTGGCCTGGCTCAACAAAGAGCGGATTGCTGTGCTGGATGCTCTTGAACCGCAAGCAAACGGTGTGGCGATCAAGCCATCGCAAGTGCTCGAGGCCTTCTTCGGGACGCTGACTAATCCCTCAGAGTTCATTCGAGTCTTTTTTGCCAATGAGTATTCTGCGGTTTGAGCGCTACAAACTCGCGCTCTTTAGGAAGCTACCGGACGTGCCCAGGGCGGAAATTTTGTGGCGCCTTCATTTCATGCTCGGAGCGATGTCTTACGCAACTGCGGGAACCGATATTCTCCACGTCATTACCGGATATGTGATGGCCGATACTCCAGGCAAGGACGAAAGCGCTCAGAGCGAAGCCAAAAGGCTCTCCGAGCGTCTCATGCCGTTTTTTCTTGGCGGCCTGCGCGCGCCGTTGCCACAGTTCGGCGCTCCTGCAGATCCCTCGTTTCCGTCTTTGGACAGCCCGCAGCAGACAAATCCTCAGGAGGCCGATTGATAGTATTTCAAATTCTTATGCTAGTGCTTGCTGCCCTGGTGGCTGCTGTTTTTGCGCTGGTCAGCATTCCTCCTTTGCGCTGTGCTTTGCTTTCGCGAAAAATTTTTAAGGTTTACAAAAGCATTTTGCCGCAGATGTCAGAAACCGAACGCGACTCGTTGGAGGCTGGAACGGTGTGGTGGGAAGGCGAGCTCTTTCGGGGTAATCCGGATTGGTGCAAGCTCCTGGCCTACCCGGTGCCGACGATGACGGCCGAAGAACAGTCCTTTATGGACAACGAGGTTGAGCAGGCGTGCGCTTTGGTGCAGGACTGGCAGGTGACGACCGAACTGAATGACATGTCGCCAGAGGCTTGGGGTTATATCAAGGAGCGCGGCTTTCTTGGCATTATTATTCCCAAGAAATACGGCGGGCTTGGATTCTCTGCATATGCGCACTCGCAGATTGTTACCAAATTGTCGACGCGTTGTTCTGCGCAGTCGGTTTCGGTAATGGTTCCAAATTCCCTTGGGCCGGCGGAGTTGTTGTTGCACTATGGCACTGAAGAACAGAAATCCCATTATCTTCCTCGTCTCGCCAAGGGGCTTGAAATTCCCGCATTTGCGCTTACCAGTCCGTGGGCTGGTTCCGATGCGGCGTCCATTCCAGACAGCGCCACAGTTTGTAAGGGGCTTTGGCAGGGTAAAGAAGTGCTCGGCATGCGCGTTACCTGGGATAAGCGCTACATTACTTTGGCACCGATTTGTACGATTCTCGGCCTTGCCTTTCGGCTCTATGATCCGGACGGCCTGCTGGGTGGGAAAAAAGATCTCGGGATAACCTGCGCCCTTGTGCCAAAGACGACGCCGGGGGTAGAACTCGGTCGGCGTCATTTTCCCCTCAATGCAATGTTCTTGAACGGGCCGACGCGCGGCAAAGATGTCTTCATGCCCTTGCACTACATCATCGGCGGCAAGGACATGGCTGGCAAGGGGTGGCGCATGCTGATGGAGTGCCTCGCCGCGGGGCGTTCGATTTCGCTGCCTTCCGCAAACAGCGGGATGGCGCAGCTGACCGCGCGTGCCGTCGGCGGATATGCGCGGGTACGCAATCAGTTCAAGATGGCGGTCGGTCGCTTCGAAGGCGTAGAAGAACCGCTCACCCGCATCGGCGCGTATACCTACATGATGGACTCGGTGCGCAAAATGACCGCAGGTGCCGTTGATCTGGGAGAAAAGCCATCGGTTGCTTCGGCCATTGCCAAGTACCACGTGACGGAATTGGGACGCAAGGTGGTCAACGACGGTATGGATGTAATTGGCGGAAAAGGGATTTGCCTAGGGCCATCAAATTTCCTTGGCCGGGCCTATCAGCAAATTCCCATCGGAATTACGGTCGAAGGGGCCAATATTCTGACGCGCAGCCTGATCCTGTTCGGTCAGGGGGCAATCCGCTGCCATCCCTATGTCTTCAGGGAAATGCAGGCGGCCCATAATCCGGACGCTGCACAAGGTTTGAAGGACTTTGACGATGCCTTATTTGGGCATGTCTTTTATACGATTCGACATGGCTTTCGTGCGTTATGGAACGGGCTGACAGGGTCGCATTTCGTTTTTGTTCCGGACAACGTGGCGCCGGAAACGCGGCGTTATTACCAGCAGTTGACCCGCTTCTCGGCGGCGTTTGCCCTATCGGCAGATGTGGCCATGCTGGTATTGGGCGGCGAGCTCAAGCGTCGTGAAAAACTCTCGGCACGGCTTGGCGACATCCTGTCGATGATGTTCTTGTGTTCGGCGACCTTGAAGCGCTACGAATCGGAGGGACGGCAGAAGGACGACGCGCCGCTCATGCATTGGGCAATCTGGGACACCATGTATAAGGCGCAGACGGCCTTTGATGGCTTTTTGGCCAATTTTCCCAATCGATTTGTCGGCAACATGCTCCGCCGTATCATCTTCCCGCTCGGTCATCCTTATGACGTGCCGTCAGACAGAATTGGGCATCAGGTCGCGCGATTGATGATTTCACCAACGGTAGCTCGCAATCGCCTGACGGCAGAATGCTATTTGCCGATGCATGAGCATGAGCCCGTCGGAGCCATTGAACTGGCGCTGCAGGCTACCATCAATGCTGAGCCAATCGACGCCAGAATCCGCGCCGCTGAAAAAGAAGGTGTCTTCGCAAATGATCCGCAGGCTAACGTTCGCGATATTGCGCACGCGGCGTTTTCACGGGGCGTGATTAGCCGCGATGAGTATGCGTTGCTAAAGCGCCGCAATCACTTGCGCGACATCGTAATTCACGTCGATGATTTTCCCTTCGATTTCGGCTTTTCCCGGCCGAATCCTCTAGCCGCCAACGCGGCGGAATAATCGCGCGCTTAACGCAATTTTTCAAAGGAAGTGTCATGGCATTCCAGGCTGCCTATGTCGTCGATGGTGCGAGATCGCCGTTCCTGAAGGCGCGTAATGTGCCAGGGCCGTTTTCGGCAAGTGATCTCGCTGTGCAGGCTGGACGAGCCTTGTTGCTACGCCAGCCGTTTGCGCCGGACAAACTCGATGAGGTCATTCTCGGTTGTGCCAGCCCGTCCCCGGACGAGGTCAATATTGGGCGCGTGGCGGCCTTGCGCATGGGCTGCGGCGCCAAGGTTCCGGCGTGGACCGTGATGCGCAACTGTGCCAGCGGCATGCAGGCCATCGATTCAGCAATAGCGAATATTCAGTCCGGGCGCGCGCAATTGATTATGGCGGGTGGTACAGAGGCTCTTTCCCGAGCGCCATTGCTTTATAACAAGGCCATGGTGTTGTGGTTTGCCGGCATGATGCAGGCCAGATCGCTGGGCGAGAAGATTGCCGCCTTTGCCAGACTTAAGCCTGTTGCAGCGTTCTCGCCGGTCATTGGCATCATGAAAGGGCTGACCGATTCGATGGTCGGGCTAACGATGGGGCAAACGGCAGAGAATCTGGCCTGGAAGTTTGGCATTTCACGCGTTCAAATGGATGAGTTCGCCGAACAAAGTCACCGGCGTGTTCTTGCCGGGCGTGAGTCCGGACACTATGGCGAGATCGTTCCTTTGGTCGATGCCAAAGGCAATGTTTACGCCGAGGATGACGGCGTGCGGGCCGATTCGAGCGTACAGGGGCTAGCCAAGCTCAAGCCGTTTTTTGACAAGAAGTATGGCTGTATTACGCCGGGCAATAGCTCGCAGATCACCGATGGTGCGGCGTGGTTGATTCTCGCCTCCGCAGCGGCCGTAGATAAATGGAAGCTTCAGCCGCTAGGGAAAATCAGCGATAGCCAGTGGTCCGGGCTTGATCCGGCGCAGATGGGGCTAGGGCCGGTACATGCCGCAACTCCCATCTTGCAACGCCAAGGCTTCGCCCTGGCCGATATCGACGCATGGGAAATCAACGAGGCTTTCGCTGCTCAGGTTCTCGCTTGTCTCGCTGCGTGGGAGTCGGATGGCTACTGTCGCGAAGAGCTTGGCCTGTCGGCGGCCTTAGGCGCGCTGCCACGGGATCGCCTGAATGTTGATGGCGGCGCCATTGCGCTGGGTCATCCGGTCGGCGCGTCCGGTGCGCGGATTGTCCTGCATCTGCTGCACGTACTGCGTGCCAAAGAGACCAAAAAGGCCAAACGCGGCATCGCGTCGATCTGCATTGGCGGGGGCTTAGGCGGTGCGATGCTGGTCGAGACGCTCTAGTGCGCTCGTCGCCCATGACCATATGAACAACAAGGACTTAACGATAATGAGCGCAATCAATTGCCAGCACTGGCAACTCAACATCGATCCGCAAGGCATCGCCTGGGCGACCTTGGACAAGGCTGGCGAGTCAGCCAATTCATTATCGGCCTCCGTCATGAACGAGCTTGCCCAGATCCTCGATGTGCTCGATGCCAACTCGCCCAAAGGACTTGTATTTCGCTCCGGGAAAGTCGCGGGGTTTATCGCCGGGGCGGATATTCTGGAGTTTGACAAGCTCGATACGCCGGAAAAAGCCCTTGAACTGGTGGCGCGCGGTTGGCATTTATTCAACCGTCTGGCCGCGGTTCCCTACCCGACGCTGGCGCTGGTGCGAGGACATTGTCTGGGTGGAGGCCTGGAATTGGCGTTGGCCTGCCGTTACCTGTTGGCTGTCGACGAGCCGGGAACCAAAATGGGGTTGCCGGAAGTCATGCTCGGCATCTTCCCCGGTTGGGGCGGTATGTTGCGTTTGCCGCAGCGTGTCGGTCCTCAGGCGGCGCTGGATATGATGCTGACGGGAAAAACAATCGACGCGCAGCGGGCCAAACGCATGGGCTTGGCGGACGAGTGCGTTCCTCCGCGCGTTATGGAGAACGCAGCAAAAACGCTGGTGTTTTCCAATGCGCCGCGTCGCCCTTTGTCGTTTTTGCAGCGTTTGCTCGACGGACCGTTCAAGAGCGTCGTCGTCGGCGCCGCGCGCAAGCAGGTCGCCAGGCGTGCGCGTTTGCCGCACTATCCGGCGCCCTACGCGATCATTGACCTCTGGGCCCGATATAAGGGCAATGCACTGGCGGCGCCTGATTTGATCGACCGCATTGTCCGTTCAAGTACGGCGCGCAATCTTGTACGTGTTTTCTTCCTGCAGGAGCGGCTCAAGAGCTTCGGCAAAACGGGGGGCGGTTTTCAGGCAAAACGCGTTCATGTGGTCGGTGTCGGCGTGATGGGCAGCGATATTGCCGCCTGGTGTGCTTTGCGCGGAGTGCGTGTCACCCTGCAGGATCAGGGAATGGAGCGTATCGCGCCTGCGCTTGCCCGCGCATATGCGGCCTATGGCAAACGGATTCGCGACAAGTTGCAGTTGCGTGATGTGATGGATCGCCTGATTCCGGACCCGGAGGGCTATGGTGCCGTGCAGGCGGATGTCGTGATCGAAGCGATTTACGAAAACCTCGAAGCCAAGCAGGCCTTGCTCAAGAAGCTCGAGAGTCTGATGAAGCCGGAAGCCGTGCTGGCGACAAATACCTCCAGCCTGAGGCTTGAAGACTTGCGTACGGTTTTGTCGAATCCGGCGCGTCTTGTTGGCATTCATTTTTTCAATCCGGTCGCCAAGATGCCGCTGGTTGAAGTAGTTTCTGCCGATGGTGGCGATCCCGAAGTGGCTTTGCGTGCTGCGGCCTTTATCCGCCAGATAGACCGTCTGCCCTTGCTGGTCGAGAGCGCTCCGGGTTTCCTGGTCAATGCCGTGCTCGGCCCCTATATGCTTGAAGCCATGCGTGTTGTGGATGAAGGCCTGTCGCCGGAGACCGTCGATGAGGCCATGCTGGCGTTTGGTATGCCGATGGGGCCGATTGCGTTGGTAGATATGGTTGGGCTGGATGTGGCCATGGCTGCGGGTAGGGGGCTGGCGGGTGCTGGCGTCGAGCCGCCTAAATGCCTTGTTGAGCGCTTTAACACCGGTTGTCTTGGCAAGAAGTCAGGCAAGGGTTTTTACGATTACAGTACAGGAAAGCCGGAGAAGCGTGTTGCCGGTATCGTGCCCGCAGGTCTTGCCGAGCGATTGATTGCTCCGCTGCTTGAGCGGACGCAACAGTTGGTCGACGCTGGAATTGTCGCCGATGCCGACCTTGCCGATGCCGGCGTGATTTTTGGTACAGGCTT